>Ga0209121_10002598_pt1 | contig 18220 bp, 15 predicted proteins | sample Cruoilmetagenom3_FD_187292 | JGI IMG/M metagenome (GOLD analysis project Ga0209121, IMG submission 187292) | Oil polluted marine microbial communities from Coal Oil Point, Santa Barbara, California, USA - Sample 3 (SPAdes) (version 2) | ecosystem: Environmental > Aquatic > Marine > Oil seeps ... | reverse complement strand
AAAAGCTCCACTATGCCGACGCGTCGGCATTATAATGGAAAGTAACTATTACAAAGTATCTTTAAGGCCGATGGGGGCATCGGCCCCTACATATGTAGGGCCTGTTCCCCGAACAGGCCGATGCTGTGTGTCTGGGTAGTATCCAGAAAAATCAACAAGTTATATGAAATTCGGCCAAACGAGTTACTTGAAAGTCAAAAGTCGAGTCACTCCCGCGAAGCTTGTCCTCGACTCCGATCGGGGAGCGGGAGTCCATAGATACTTGAAAGAACTGGATTCCCGCTTTCGCGAGAATGACAAAAGGGGAAGAAATCCGACTTTTTACGAATGCGTCAATTTTTGCATCAGGAAAGTGTTTCGGACAACATGTAATTTTATACTTCATTATCGTCTTCGATGTTATTTTCCTTCTCTTCGTCCTCTCTTTCCGCTCTGGCGAGTCCGACCAGGCTTTCTCCCGGATCGAGACCTATCAGCTTAATCCCCTGAGTACTTCTGTGTAATAAGGATATCTCATCTACCCTCATCCTGATGATCTTGCCAGTATCGCTGATTAGCATAACATCTTCGTTTCCAACAACCTGCTTGATTCCAGAAACGAGCCCAACCTTGGGGACTGTTTTCAGGTTGATGATTCCCTTTCCGCCTCTGGCCTGTATTCTGTACTCGGGAACTTCCGTCCTTTTCCCGTACCCGTTTTCCGAAATCGTTACAATGGAGTTCCCGTCACCGAGGATCTCCATACCGACCATCTCATCTTCCTTGCTCATCCTGATTCCGGTGACTCCCCTGGCGGTTCTGCCAGTGTTTCTGACGTCCTTTTCGTTGAATCGTATAGCCTTGCCCATTTTTGTGCCGAAAAAGACATCCTGGGCCCCATCTGTCAGTTTCACAGATATCAGTTCATCCTTTTCATCCAGGGTAATCGCAATAATACCACCCACCCGTGGATGAGAATAGGCAAGGAGATCCGTCTTTTTAGCGATCCCATTCTTTGTGGCAAAAAATACAAATTTTCCCTCGGCAAATTCTTTTACCGAAAGGACCGCTGTTACTCGTTCTTTACTTGATATCCCGATTAGATTTACTATAGCCTTACCTTTAGCCGCTCTCCCGGCCTGGGGGATCTGGTGCACCTTTAGCCAGTGAACCCTGCCCGTACTGGTAAAGCACAGAACATAGCTGTGTGTAGAGGCAACAAATATACTCTCCACAAAATCATCGTCTTTCGTACCCATACCGACCTTGCCCCTGCCTCCCCGGTGCTGGATCCTGTAGAGAGTTGCGGGGTTTCTTTTAATGTAGCCGTGATGAGATATGGTAACCACCATATCTTCTTCCACAATCAAATCCTCGATATCGATATCTTCACTGTTCAGAACAATTTCCGTTCTTCTGTCATCGCCATATTTTTTCTTTATCTCTTCCAGTTCCCCAATAATAATATCAAGGATTTTCTGCGGGTCTGCCAGTATGCCCTTCAACTTCGAGACCAGTAGCGAAACTTCATCATATTCTTCATTTATCTTGTTCTGCTCCAGATTAGTCAACCTTTGCAGCCTCATATCCAGAATTGCCCGCGTCTGAATATCACTCAGGCCGAATTTCTCGGAGAGTGTAACGGCGGCCTCTTTTGGAGTGCTCGAAGCCTTGATGATAGCAATCACCTCATCGATATTATCGAGAGCAATAATCAACCCCTGAAGGATATGCAACCTTTCATTGGCCCTGTTCAGGTCAAAGACCGTTCTTCTGGTTATAATTTCTTTCCTGAAATCGACAAACTTCTCCAGGATTTCTTTGAGATTCAAAACTCTCGGCTGACCATTATCGATAGCCAGCATGATTATTCCAAATGATGACTCGGCCTGTGTATGTTTATAAAGCTGATTGAGAATGACCCCGGCAATCGCGTCTCTTTTCAGATCAATGACTATTCTCATTCCCTCTCTGTCAGATTCATCTCTCAGATCGGAAATCCCGCTGATTTTTTTCTCTTTTACCAGCTCCGATATCTTCTCAATGAGCCTTGCTTTGTTAACAATGTACGGAAGTTCTGTAATGATGATACTTTCCCTGTCATTCCTCGCGTTTATCTCGATAAGCGCCCTTGCCCTCATCCTGATAATGCCCCTTCCCGTCTTATAGGCGGAAATGATTCCCTCCCTGCCATTTATAAATCCTGCAGTAGGAAAATCGGGACCCTTAATAAACCTCATAAGCCCGTCCCATTGAATATCAGGATCACGGATCAATGCAATGATGCCATCTACCAACTCACCCAGGTTGTGCGGTGGTATATTCGTAGCCACACCGACGGCAATTCCCGATGTTCCGTTTAAAAGTAATCCGGGTATTTTTGAGGGGAGAACCGTGGGCTCTTCGAGGGAACCGTCATAATTGGGTACAAAATCAACGGTATCCTTATCCAGATCCGCGAGGATCTCCTCAGTAATTCTCGACATGCGGATTTCCGTATACCTCATGGCCGCTGCGGAATCACCGTCGATTGACCCGAAGTTGCCCTGACCGTCAACTAAAGGGTATCGCATGGAAAAATCCTGCGCCATCCTCACAATCGTATCATAGGCCGCTACGTCGCCATGAGGATGGTACTTACCGATAATATCACCGACAATCCTTGCCGACTTCTTATAGGATTTGTTCCAGCGGTTTCCCAGTTCAGACATGGCGTATAAAGCTCTGCGGTGAACCGGTTTCAGTCCGTCTCGCACATCCGGAATAGCACGCCCCACTATGACACTCATTGCATAGTCCATATAGGACTTTTTCATTTCGTTTTCTATATTGACAGGTATGTTCCGCTGGTATAGCTGATCCATTACAAATTAATCCTCCTCGGTATAACGTTTCTTCACTGATGTATTGAGACCTTTGAATTTTGCCAAAAACAGTCTAACTGGTCATTCCCGTGTAAGCGGGAATCCAGTCCCCGATCACGTCGAGGACAGCTTCGCGGGAATGACAGAAAGAGCGCATTTTTCAAAGCTCTCGTATTATGATTTAAATCGGATACGATGTCTGAAAGTGATTGACGAAGGGCTTCAATGTTGTGAAATTCTCGATTTATATATCCAGATTTGTCACCCTGAGCGCATTCTCGTATATAAAATTTCTTCTTGGCTCCACCTGATCACCCATGAGTGTTGTAAATATTTCATCAGCGGCTACAGCATCCTCTACTTGAACCTGAAGAAGTGTTCTCTTCTCGGGATCCATTGTTGTTGCCCATAATTGCTCGGGATTCATTTCTCCCAACCCTTTATAACGCTGAATTGTCATGCCCTTTTTCCCAACATCCACTACATATTCTATGAGCGAGGTCATCTCGTCAAGCTGTTTTCGTAACCCGTTACCAGCCCCCTTCTCAACCACCTGGTAAGGTGCTTCACCAAGAGCATTTAACGAGGTCATAAGTTCCCTTGCCTCAGTGAATTTAGGCAAGTTGAATATATCCTTGTCATGATACACTGTGACAATTCGGCCGCTTTCCGGTAAATTAAAAAACAGCTTATATCCACCATGTTCTTCATCAATTTTAACCAGGCAGGAATCAACCTTATCGCCTATTGCCATGCTGACTCTTTTCCCAACTCTGGTAAGTGTCTCTTCGTCCCTGAAATCGTCTTTTTTAAAAGCAGGGTCTCCTGCCAGTAACCTGACTATATCCCTGTTCTTTCCTTCATTTTCAAATTTATTCAATATTGTATTGAGTCTTATTCCTTTTTTAATCAGACCCAGGAGGCGATGTCCCGTAACAATACTTTCATCACCCAAAACAACCTGAACCTTATTGACACCACTATTCAGGATGTAGTCTTCCATTTCCTGTTCTGTATTAATATATATCTCTCCACTTTTATTAGAAAGTCTGAACAGCGGAGGCTGGGCTATATATAAATATCCCCTTTCTACAAGCTCTTTCATTTGCCTGAAAAAGAATGTTAACAGGAGTGTCCTGATATGAGATCCGTCCACGTCGGCGTCTGTCATAATAATGACTTTGTGGTATCTCAACTTGCTTATGTCATAATCATCATTTCCTATACCGGCACCCAGGGCCGTTACCATTACTTGAATTTCCCCATTATTAAGCATCTTGTCGAATCTTGCTTTCTCAACATTTAACAATTTTCCCCTCAGGGGCAGTATGGCCTGGTTTTTCCTATCCCTTCCCTGCTTTGCCGATCCACCGGCTGAATCTCCCTCCACAAGGTACAACTCGCTCAACGCGGGGTCCCTCTCCTGACAGTCTGCCAACTTTCCCGGTAGCGCGCTTACTTCAAGGGCCGACTTTCTTCTTGTAAGCTCTCGTGCCTTCCTCGCCGCCTCCCTTGCTCTTGCAGCTTCGGCCGCCTTGCCCACGATCTGTTTTGCAACAGCAGGGTTTTCCTCCATATAGGTACCTATTTTCTCATATACAATCCCCTCTACCAATCCCTTGATATCACTGTTGCCCAATTTCGTTTTTGTCTGGCCCTCAAACTGTGGCTCTGCCAATTTCACGCTGATGACACAGGCAAGGCCTTCTCTGATATCCTCACCTTTCAGAGACTCTTTCCCATTTTTCAATATGTTATTAGCCGTCGCATAATTGTTGATGACTCTGGTAAGAGCAGCCCTGAACCCTGACAGATGTGTTCCGCCTTCGGTAGTATTAATGCTGTTCGCGAAGGAAAAAATGTTTTCTGCATATGTATCGTTATACTGCAGGGCAACTTCAACTTCACAATCATCTTTCGAACCATTTATAAAGACCGGCGCTTTATGAAGGGTCTTTTTATTCCTGTTAATATATTCAACAAAGGAAACGATTCCTCCCTTGTAAAAAAATTCAGCTTTTTTATCGGATCTTTCATCCGTAAGGTTGATTTTAACCCCCTTGTTTAAAAAGGCCAATTCCCTCAATCTGTTCGCAAGAACTTCAAAGCTGAAGTCTATGTCCTCAAATATCTCCGGGTCGGGATGGAAGGTGACTTTTGTACCCCTTCTTTTTGTATGACCAACCTCCTGAAGGGGCTCAACGGGTACACCTCTTTTATAAGACTGCCTGTATACCTTACCCTTCCGCCTTACCTCCAACTCCAGATTGTTTGAAAGGGCATTTACAACAGATACGCCAACACCATGCAGACCGCCTGATATCTTATAACTGTCATTACTGAACTTTCCACCTGCATGCAGTTTGGTAAGCACTACTTCCGCAGCCGATATCTTTTCCGTTTTATGCATATCAACAGGAATTCCCCGACCATTATCATCGACGGCAACGCTGTTATCCACCCTGATTTTAATATCGATTTTGTCACAAAAACCGGCTGATGCCTCATCAATACTATTATCCACTACTTCATAAACAAGATGATGGAGACCATCCTTTCCCGTACTTCCTATATACATGGCAGGCCTCTTCCTGACAGCCTCCAAACCTTCTAATACTTTTATACTATCTGCACTATAATCCATCATAATCCTTAAAAAACACCCCTCTTTTACAATCTCAACGGCATGACTACACACATGTAACTATCGTTACCTACTGGCCTGACTATACCGGGCCCATGGGCTTCTCTCATCTCAATGGATATATCTTTTTCAGTGACAACGTCTATTGCTTCTATCATATATCTTACATTATATCCCGTTTCAAAATCCCTGCCGCTATACGATATATCTATTTCATCCTGGGCTTCCCCAACATCCGGATTTGTCGAACTTAATATCATTTTATTATCAGCGACCCGTATTTTTACACCGCTGAATCTTTCACTTGAAATAACACCCATCCTTTTCAATGAATGCAACATTTGATCTCTGTTTAATTGCACTTCGATTCCCTTTTCATCCGGTATAACCCTCTTATAATCAGGATACTCTGCATCTATTAAACTGACCCTCAATACAGTATTGTTCTTCTTTACAATACAGACGCCCTGTTGAATCCCAACTTCAACATAATCACTGCCATCTTCAATAAGCTTCCTTATCTCCCCGACTCCTTTTCTCGGTATAATAATTCCCCCGACCTCGAGTTCAGGATCTATATCACCCTCCATCTGCATTTTCACAATAGATAACCTGTGACCATCAGTTGCCACCATCGAAACCAGACCCTTTCCCATCCTGAAATATACACCATTGAGACTTACTCTTGTTTCGTCCGTTGAAACTGCGAAAAAAGTCTTATTGATCATCTCTCTCAAAAAACCAGATTGTATTTTAGAAAAACTGGCTCCCTGATCGTCTTCTACTTCAGGAAATTCATCAACTGCTATGCCGGGAATCTTGTAAAAAACCTTATTACACGTTACATTAACCCAGTTATTATCTATTTTTTTAAAATTTATTACATCCCCTTCGATTTCCCTTATCATTTCATATAACTTTCTCGCTGCTACTGTTATATCTCCGGGAGCAACAATGTCTGCATCATAATCAGCTATCAAACCAATTTCTCTGTCCGTAGCAATAATTTTTATCTTTTTATCTCCTGTTCTAATAAGAACATTGTTCAGAATAGGCATTGTTGTTTTTCTTTCCACAATACCAAGAGTCTTATGTATTCCCTCCATAAAAATATTTCTTTCCACATTAAATTCCATATTGTCACCTATTTTTAATAATCAGTTAAATAAAAAGTATTAGTATTAGTAAAAGGGACTGTTGATATGTTGATAACTTAATTTACTTATTAATTTCAAACTTATTAATTTTTTATTCCTGTTAATAACATAACTACAAATTTGTTAAGAATGGTTGAGTAATTTTTTTTTAATCTCTTCTACCAACTTTCTTACTTCATCATCATTGTTAATTAGAAGTGCAATTTTTTTATTTCCATAGATGACAGTTGAGTGATCCCGCCTGCCAATTTTCATACCAATGTCAGGAAAAGAAGAACCGGTCAACTTTCTCGAAAGGTACATGGCTATCTGTCTGGGAAGAACGAGATTTTTACTCTTTTTCTGAGAGTGTATATCTGAGGTTTTGATGTTGAATTTATCGGTAACAGCTTTCAGAATTTCTTCTATGGTGATTGGTTTCTTTTCTCCCTGTTTTAATACTTTTTTAAGTACCTCTTTTACGAGCCCCATATCAATTTCTTTTCCTGTCAGAGAAGAATATGCGGCAATTCTTGTAAGATATCCTTCTAATTCCCGTATATTGGAATCATCTGAATTAGAGGCAATATAGTAAGCCACATTACCCGGTAAAATAATATTATTCTCTTGTGCTTTTTTTTCTATGATGGCAACTCTTGTTTCTATTTCCGGTGGTTGAATATCCGCAATGAGTCCCCACTCGAACCTGGATCTCAATCTTTCTTCTAATTTTGGAATTTCCTTTGGAAATTTATCACTTGTTACAACAATTTGTTTACCCGAGTCGTGCAATGTATTGAAGGTATGGAAGAATTCTTCCTGTGTCCTTTCTTTTCCCGCAATGAATTGTATGTCATCTATAAGAAGGGAATCTATTTTTCTGTATTTTTCCCGGAAGTTAGGCATTTTGTCATAGCGAATAGAATTAATAAGTTCATTCATAAATTCTTCAGCCGATACATACAGAACATTCATATCAGAATAGAGAGAAACCGTCATGGAACCGATGGCATTTAAGAGGTGGGTTTTCCCCAGACCGACGCCACCGTAAATAAATAGAGGATTATATGCACGTGCAGGTTGTTTTGCAACCGCGACAGCAGCAGCGTGTGCAAATTGATTTGATGATCCGATTACAAACCTGTCGAAATTGTAGTTCGGGTTTAAGGTGGTGTGGGGTCTGTATTTTTTGGTTGACCGGGTTGAAGGTGCTTTATTGTCTTTCTCTTTTTCATAATCTGTTGGTATTTTTGAAGTTTCTGATTTATTGACAACTAAATTAAGATTAACGCCCATACCCATTACTTTTGATAGAGAATCAGTGATAACGGAAAGATAGTTTTCTGTGATCCAATCCTTGAAGAACTTGTTAGGTACAGATAGATAGATATTGTTACCCTCGGCAGAAACGATTTTGATCGGATTAATCCATGTTTCAAAATTCTGCTGGCTTACTTCTTCCTTAATGATTTGAAGGTTTCTTTTCCAAAGTATTTCCACAATAAAGACCTTATAAACAGACTTATAAACAGCTGTTGATAAAATGTTTAATCTGTTTTGTTATGAAACTTATAAATAATATATTATGTTCGATCAAATAAAAAATGGGATTTTTATATATTTTCTGTATCTATAATAAATTTGATTAGTCTGTTTAGATCCTCAAGATCGCGAAATCTGATTTGAATGGAGCCCCCATTTTTTACCTGATTTATATTCACCACTGTCATAAATTTTTTAGATAATTGATTTTCTATATCGAGAACTTCACTGCTTTTTTTGGGTTTTTCTTTTTTTAAAGGAGCTTCATTAATATTTTTTACCAGGTTTTCCGTTTCTCTTACATTCAACTTTTTCTTTAAAATCTGTTTTAACACTTTATCTTGTTTTTCTCTTGAGTCAAGAGAAAGAAGGGACCTTGCGTGGCCCGCGGAAATGGTTTTTTGAATCAGCAAGTCTTGCACCTCTAATGGAAGTTTCAGGAGCCTGACTGAGTTTGCTATGGTTGATCGGTCCTTTCCTGCCCGTCCGGAGACTTCTTCCTGTGATAGGTTAAATTGACTCATCAGGGTTTGATATGCCCCTGCCTCTTCGATAGGGTTCAGATCTTCTCGCTGGATGTTTTCTATAAGTGATAGTTCAGCCACTTCACTATCGCTGGCTTCCTTAATGATAATGGGCACATTTTTCAATTGAGCTGCCTGGGCAGCCCTCCACCTTCGCTCACCGGCAATGATTTCATAACCCGAGTCTGACTTTCGAACGACAATAGGCTGAATAATACCGCTTTTTCTTATGGACGCGACGAGGCTTTTGATTTCTTCTCCGTCAAAAAATTTTCTCGACTGGAATTTATTGGGTGAAAGCTCTTCAATGCCACACATGACAAACGTCGGTTTATCTGTTGAATTATCGATAAGGTCAGAAAAGATGGCTCCGAGACCTTTCCCAAGAGAATCATTTTTAGGCACTTATTTCCTCCCATCGGCTAAAATTTCTTGTGCAAACTCCATATACGATATAGCACCACGACAATTAATGTCATAAAGGATTATTGGCAGTCCGTGGCTGGGACTTTCAGAAAGCCTTACGTTTCGTGGGATGATAGTTTTATAAACTCTTGAACCAAAGTGTTTTTTTACTTCTTCCGCTACACGATGGGAAAGCCGGTTTCTTTTATCAAACATTGTTAACAAAACACCGCCCAGTGTCAGCGAGGGATTGAGACTGGCCTTGGTAAGTTTTAATGTATTCAATAATTGTCCAAGACCTTCCATGGCAAAGTACTCACATTGCAGGGGAATAATCAGTGAATCAGCCGCGACGAGAGAATTTACGGTTAAAAACCCAAGAGAGGGAGGGCAGTCAATTATAAAATACTCATAAGAAGACTTGAAACTTCGCAGAACTGCCCGCAATCTCTTTTCTCTGTCCGTAAGAGACACAAATTCCACTTCTATACCAATTAAATCCTGGTTAGACGGAACAATGTCCAGGGTAGGTATGGGGGTACTATGAATAGCGTCTTTAAGTGGAATCTTACCGATAAGAACGTGATAAAGATTTCTTTCTTTTATTGTGGCCTTATCTATTCCCACCCCGCTGGTTGCGTTTCCCTGGGGATCACAGTCTATTAAAAGGGTTTTCTTTTCCGCAGTCGCTAAAGATGCCGATAAATTAATGGCTGTTGTAGTTTTACCGACACCTCCTTTCTGGTTAGCTATGCATATGATATTTCTCATCTATTTCTGTTCAACCCGGGGAATTTTCAGGATACGTAAATCTAAAAGAGGTTAGCACAAAAAGGCTGAGTTTAGAAGAAATAAATTGTTTCAAAATTCTAACGTGAATGTTTTTCAAACAACAAGATTTTTCTTGGATCTCCTGAAATGGGGAGTTGTATGTCGTGGCAGTCTGTAAGATATAATCCCGCTTTTTCACATACCTTAGCGGCCTCTTTCATCTCATCGTCAATATTTTTTCCTTTCATTGCTATTAAGGTTCCTTGATGCGAAAGAAAGCCGGCACTTGTTTCGATCAATTGGGGGAGCTTGAAAGAGGCTCTGGATATGACGACATCAAAGCCCCCTTGTTGTGTTGCCTCTTTCATAAATTGTTCGACGCGCATGTTGATGACACGTATATTATCAAGGTTCAGTTTTCGAATGATATTTTTTAAAAATGATGTTTTTTTTCGGGATGAATCCAGCAAGGAAACATTTAATGAGCCCATAACAATTTTTACAGGTATTCCAGGGAATCCGGCACCTGACCCGATATCTAATAAATTGCGTTTCTTGTCATGAATAAACGGCAGAACGGTCAGCGAATCTATAAAATGTTTTATCGGTATATCGAGGGGCAATTTTATCGAGACAAGGGACATTTTCTTATTCCACAGTAGAAGCTCACGGTAATATTCTTTAAATAGGACTATTTCCCGTTTTCCCAGATGTATGCCGAGTTCTTTCGATGCCGTAAGCAGTATGTTGTCCAGTTCTTTCATAATATCTTAAATTTGATTGATAACTGATTTTAGGATAAAAGCAGGACAAGATACAACAAGAATTTTTTGATAGGGAAGAAAGACACATGAATATCGGGACGAAAACAGGCAATATTACGATAATTCTTAATAAGCCAAAATATTCCGGAAATATAGGCTCTGCGGCGCGATGCTTGAAAAATATGGAAATTGAAAGACTCTGCGTTGTTGGTCACCAGGACCCCGATTTAGAAACAATGCAACAAATGGCAACCCATGTTGCGACAGATATGATTGATAATATCGAGTACTTTGATAATTTGAAAGAAGCGGTGGCTGATTTTCACTATATCATCGGGACAACTGCCAGAATGGGTAGCAAAAGTGCGCGGCAACCGGTTATTGCACCGCGTGAAATGGCTATGCAGCTTGTTGACATATCACAAAATAATAAAGTCGCTCTTATCTTTGGTCCGGAAGACAGGGGGCTTACTAATGAAGAATTGAAATACTGCCATGCCCTCGTGAATATACCGACTTCAGATAAACTCAAATCTGTAAATCTGTCCCACGCCGTTATGATATGCTGTTATGAAATTTTTGTCGCCTCCAGTGAGCCCGTAAAGAGGTTTTCCCCGCGATTGGCTACCTCGACTGAGCTGGAGGCGATGTACGAGCATCTCAGGAAAATGTTCTTCAAGATCGAGTTTATCAATTATGAAAATCCTGAATACTGGATGATGTTTATCCGCCGATTTTTTTCACGGATAAAACTATACTCAAAGGAAGTAAGAATCATACGGGGGATTTGCCGTCATGTCGAAAGATACGCAGAAAAACAAAAAACTTGACATTATCTGATGAGAAACTTATTTTTGATTTTTTGTAAAAAGTTGAAATTAATAAAGTAGACCCCGTTCCACGAATGGGATAACATCAACATGAGTCCTTCGACTTGGCTCAGGATATACCTGTCGAACGGCGGGCCGATGAGGGCATCGGCCCCTACAATTACAGACTTAAGCATTTGTAAACGCACCGGATGATCTGGCAAAGGACTTCATATCAATGATTATTGTTACCGGCGGTGCCGGCTTTATAGGAAGCGCCATAGTATGGAAACTCAATTCAGAGGGAATCGATGACATAATTATCGTCGATCGTCTCGGAACATCAGAGAAGTGGAAAAACCTGGTCAACAGCAAGTATACAGATTATTTGCATAAAGATGATTTCATTAAAATGGTGTGTGACGACAGGGTGCCCTTTGAAGTCGATGGGATTATTCATATGGGGGCATGTTCCTCCACGACGGAACGGGACGCAGATTACCTGATGGAAAATAACTATCGTTACACCCGAAAACTTGCCGAGTGGGCCGTGAAAAAAAATATCCGTTTTATCTACGCAAGCAGCGCGGCTACGTATGGTGACGGGTCTCTCGGTTTTTCTGATGATGATCACGTAAGCAAAACACTCCAGCCGATCAATATGTATGGATATTCCAAACAGGTATTCGATCTTTGGGTTTTGCGAAATCAATTGGAGCGGAAAATCGCAGGTATCAAATTCTTTAATGTATTCGGGCCTAATGAGTATCACAAGGGGGATATGAGGAGTGTCATTCATAAATCCTTCGGACAGATAAAGGAAACGGGCAAGGTACGACTCTTTAAATCCCATAAACCGGACTATCAGGATGGAGAGCAGAAGAGGGATTTTGTCTATGTAAAGGATTGTGTTGAGATTGTCTGGTGGTTATTCCGGAACAGAGAGGTTAACGGAATATTCAATCTGGGAACAGGTCAGGCCCGGACATGGAATGATCTTGTAAAGGCTGTCTTCGCGGCTATGGACCGCCAGCCCGAGATCGAATATTGCGAAATGCCTGAATCCATTCGAGACCAATACCAGTATTTCACAGAGGCACAAATGGACAAACTCAGGTCTGCGGGAAATGTCATGCCATTTCGGTCACTTGAAGATGCCATTTCTGATTATGTGATCAATTATCTGGAAAAAGGAGAAATACGCCTGTGACGAAAATTATCGATTCACACATGCACTGCGGCATTCAACATGTCGATCAGCCCATTGAACTTATCAAGGGCTATCTGGACAGGGGAGGCATTCAGGGGGCCTGTCTTTACGCTCCTGTTGAGGATATCTACGACCGGTATAATTACAATTTTGAAGATACCCCCTACTGGATGGCATGCAGACAGCGTGCTAATGAGTATTTATTAGAAGTCCAGGAAACAAATGAAGATATCTATGCATATTTTTTTGTTTGGAACGATTTTAAAAAAGAGGAATTAAAAAAGGGGTATAGAGGAATTAAATGGCATCGTCATGAGAATGAACCGGTTTACCATTATGATGATCCCGGATGTGAAGAATTTCTCCAGGAGGCGTATCGCCTTCAACTTCCCATAGTCCTTGAGGAACCATTTGCAAACACCCGCTATTTTATTGAACGTGTAGCAGAAAGGACTCCTATTATCATTCCCCATATGGGAGGATTAAATGGCGGTTTTTCTTCGCTGTTTCGTGCAGGTATCTGGGATAATCAAAATGTCTATGCCGATACGGCACTTGGTTCTGCCAGAGAAATGGCCATTTTCATTGAAAAGTACGGGATTGACAGACTCCTGTTCGGAAGTGATTTTCCATTTGGGATTCCTTATAACGAATTGCTCAAGGTAAAAAGTTTGAACCTTGATGAGGGAGATTTCGAAAAAGTTGCCGGTAATAATATATTGAAATTGATTGGAGTTGAGACTTCGTAAAAAGCGCCACTATGCCGTTTTACGGCATTATAATGGAAAGTAACTTTTACAAAGCATGTTTAAAAGGCCGATGGGGGCATCGGCCCCTACATATTGTAGGGCCTGTTCCCCGAACAGGCCGATGCTGTTTATCTGGATAGTGTCCAGAAAAATCAGCAAGTTATATTAAATTAGGTCAAACGAGTTACTTGAAAATCCCGGCAAGTTGTCATTTCGAGCACTACGCTTCGCTCAGCATAAATTCCACGAGAAATCTTTCCGGTGTAACATGCTGAAAAGAGAAGATTTCTCCCGTTGGTCGAAATGACACATTAACGAAATCAGAAACTCACTAATCTGTCATTCCCGCGAAAGCGGGAATCCAGTAATTATAAGTAGTTATGGGTTCCCGACCTCGACATGAGCTCAGTCGAACGATCAAGTCGGGAATGACAAAAAGACAGAAACTCGGGTTTTTTACGAGACTATATTGTGGATTGATTGGAGAATAACATTATATGAAAATAATGGATGCCTTGTATGCTTTTATGTGGCGCGATGTCACGAGAAATAACTGTAATACATATTTTATCAACGGTTCGAAAAAAATTCTCATCGACCCGGGTCTTAAAAGTCTTTTCAGCCATGTGAAAAAGGGTTTTGAAAAGCTGGATGTTTCCCCGGAAGAGACTGATCTGGTTATCGCAACGCATGGACACCCCGACCACCTTGAAGCGGTTCAGTTGTTTGAACAGCCGACCATGTTTACCATGGGCCGGGAAGAGTACCGATTTTTCGAGAAAACTGTCGGTAAATATTTTAAACTGCCGGATCCGGCCTTCTTTCTGCAGGAGGGCGAGCTGGCGATCGGTGATAATAGATTTCAGGTTATCTCAACGCCCGGCCATTCACCCGGTTCCGTAAGCCTTTACTGGATCGAGCAAAAGGTGTTGTTCAGCGGCGATGTAATTTTTAAGCGCGGGATCGGCCGTACCGATTTGCCGGGCGGGAAGGGCGGACTGCTGAAAGAAAGCATTAAACGATTGGCGAAGCTGGATATAGAGTATCTCATGCCCGGACACGGGGAAATCGTATCCGGAAGGGAGGCCGTGAAGGCCAATTTCCAAATGATTGAGGATACCTGGTTCAGTTATCTTCGATGAGCTGTATTTCTTTTTTAAATTCCTTTTTCAGATTCAGATAATAACCATTCCATTCTTCGTCTGAATCGAGGTTGGGCACAACGGCGGTGCCGGAGATTCCTTTTTCATTCAACCGGTTTTTCATCTCACTTATTTTACTTATCTTTTCTTTGTCCAGCATTTCCTGAAACCGGTTTATCATGTTTGTAATGGAACCTTTGTTAATGCCGAGAATTTCTTCCAGGAGTTGGAATAATTTGGTGTTGTCTTCATCAGGTTCGATATGTTGTAGGAGCTCTTTTTTTAAGGTTTTTTTGAGTTCGATCTGACGATCTTTTCCCTCTCTTTGAATCTCTGACTTAATCGCATCCAGGCTCATAACATTATCCTGGGATTGTTGAATCCAGCCCTTGATCTTTCCGTTTAATTCTTTCCGGCGGATCTCTTCTTTTTCATCCTCTGTGAGGACCATGTTCTGCGTCTTTTCCATGATGAGGTCCAGTGTACTCTTGATTTCTGCCATTTCTTATTTACTCCGTATTTTGTATCAAATTAAATTTTTGCTGAACTTTATCGGCCTTTGCAGCTTCCCGGGTTTTATTATAAAAAGATTTTATTTCTTTCAGGTATGCCAGCAGGGCTTTCTTCCATCCTTGAGCAGAAGCAACATCTAATGCTGCCTTTAGTGTTGATTCATTGTATCGACCATGTTTTACCGACAGGCCGACAGCGATAAGCCGGGACAGGGGATCTTCTATTGTTACAATTTCACTATTTAGATCTTCAATAGTATCGGTTTTAATAGACTTAAAGAACTCTTGATATCTTTCAGGCAGTAATTTACCATCTACATTATCAAAATTGCCCTTCAAGAATGTATAAAAATTATTATTTTTCCTGTTCCCCTCAATGCCTTCTATCACATTGAATTCGTCGCAGTTTATTTCACCAAGTGTGGCAACTCTTACGGAGCATTTTGTGAGATAAGCTTTTGCAAGGACATCCAGTTTACCACTCTTTTTGATTTCTTCTACAGCTTTCGTAAAGTAAAGGTCCGACTTTCTTTCATCACCTGTTAAAAAATACTTTTTAAAGTATTCCATATATTTGAAACTGTTATTTTGCCAATCCGGCACAGTTTTCGAGCCGCATCCACTCAAGCCCAGAAAAAGTATCGGCACTGCTAATATAAAAGGCAATAGTTTGCCGCAAAGGCGCAAAAAGCGCAAAGCCTTGAAGCTCCCCATGCTTTTGCCTGGAAACCGGTTAAAGAATTCTTTATTATTTCTTTGCGTCTTTGCGGTGATGTGAGATGTTTTCATGGAAGTTTTATCTCTCTTTCCTTTTCTCCCGGCAATATCCTGTCAATATTTTTAAGCAATTCATTGCTCGAGTCTATTGTGGCATCGATGTCCTGCCTTAACTTATCGAGATCACCCGTCGATTTAGATACATTGGAGCTTATTTCAGGCAGTTCGTCGATGGCGGCATTTAATCTTTCCAGTTTGCCGATTATATCTTTGAGCATTGTTCTAATCAGAGGTAGAAGTCCGTCCGCGCCAAAAAGGCCTTCATCCGTTTTTGCGGTAAGAGAGTCAGCCTTTTTGAGAATCGAATCTAATTTATAGCCAATATCTTTTGATTTCTTGAGGAGTTCATTAATGGATTTTACACTTTCCCTGTCTCCTGTGGCCATTTCCAGAAGGGTTTCTTTTCCGGAGAGGTTGGTTGTGATTTTTACCGAATTTGCCAGAATAGTATCAATTTTTTTGAGAATGGGCTGAACCTTTTGGATGGCCTCGTTTATGCTGTCAACGGGGTAAATCTCGGGAACCATGTCGGTGGAAAGAACAGGACTGTTCAAGCTCTCTGTATAAACAACAATTTTTGCTGAACCTATTAGAGGCCTGTCAAGTATAAATATGGTATCCGATCTGATCCACCTGACATGCCTTTCCGGGACTTTAATTGTTATTATCACGACACCTTTTTCGTTAAGCTCTAAACTTTGCACCTTGCCAATTTCAAACCCCGAAAAAACCAGGGGCATGCCTTCACTAAATCCCTCACCCGATTTCGAAGAAAAGGTGAAGGTATAAACCTTTGAAAAAACATTCTTCTTATATGCAACATATCCCACAAAGGCAGTAATAAGAAGGACAGTTACTACAACAAATAATCCCACCCTAAACGCAATATTTTTCGGCATCATTCATCCTGTATCTGTTTTTGTTCCATGTATAGTCAAAGATATAACATTGTGTATACAAATCGCTTATATTTATCAAGATGTTATGTATAAATATAGAGTCTTTCATAGCAGGCAGCAGTTTGAAGGGTTTATATATCAAAATGACAGCATCATTTACCATAGCTGCCCGCAATAGCAACCCACAAAATCGCTCTTCTTCTTTCAGGTCAGGGTTCCGTGTATTCGCGATGGTTTCCAGGTTCGACCGTCTGAGGTACTGAAGAGCAAAATCTTTTGCGTCTTTTTTAGAGAAGTTTTGTTGGTATTGCTTAATAAGGGCCATGTTTTCCCAGACATTCAGATTTGAAAGCAGCGGTATATCAGAAGACACGAGACCGATATTCTGGTGTTTTTCCGAGAAATCTCTCAGCGCTTTTTCTAAATCTGTGTCGCTTTCGAAAAACCTTATATGAATCTTGCTATTAATGACAGCACCTCTATTATAACAATTGCTATAAAAACCCTGATCATACCGTGCAACACCGATATGGGGATACTTGTGAGCTCATAAGATGCTCCCATGCCGTGTCTTATGGGAATAAGTATAATAAAAAACCCGAATGTCAAACCTTTTACGAACAGGATTACTATATCAGATAAATGAACGGAATTTGCCAGTAGATTTGAATATGTGCTTAACCCCATTCCGAATATGGTTTTTGAAAATATAAATCCGCTTGTCAATAAAACAATAGAGAAAAGCCCGCTTAAAAGGACAAGGGAAATCATACCATTAATAATTCTTGGCAGAAAGAGATAGATGTTCGCGTCAATATGGAAGGATTTAAGGGAATCCAGTTCTTTACTGACTTTCATCGTGGCGATTTCCGTATTGATGGCCGAACCGGACCGCAATGCCAACAGTAAAACGGTTACGAAAGGGGATAGTTCCGTAACAGCAAAACCCATTAGAATATTGCCCAGGTATTGGTCAAGCCCCAGGTTTTTAATGGTTTGCAAAACTATTCCCATAATAAGTGTTCCCAGGATTACCGAAACAATTATAAATAACGGGAGAATCTCAACAGAAGTAAAATAAATCTGATTTATTAGAACGGAGGTCGTTGCGCTGTTGTAACTCTTTTTATCAAACATTTTGAATGTCATTTTAACGGCAAAGGAAAGCGTATCAAAGAATGATTTCGATATGTTAATCGTAGCATGTCCTATATTTTCTATGATTCTGTTCATCTATCATCTCTGATTATGGACTGGGTCATATAGATATGAAATTATTATTTATAGATGTCAACTCTTTTTGGTTATTGAAATTTTCTTTTTAATGATTATAATACTTAATGTTGTTGGTTTCGTAAAAAGCGCCACTATGCCATTTTACGGCATTATAATGTAAAGTAACTTGTACAAAGCATATTTAAGGCCGATGGGGGCATCGGCCCCTACAAATGTAGGGCCTGTTCCCCGAACAGGCCGATGCTGTGTATCTGGAT
>Ga0209121_10002595_pt1 | contig 18224 bp, 32 predicted proteins | sample Cruoilmetagenom3_FD_187292 | JGI IMG/M metagenome (GOLD analysis project Ga0209121, IMG submission 187292) | Oil polluted marine microbial communities from Coal Oil Point, Santa Barbara, California, USA - Sample 3 (SPAdes) (version 2) | ecosystem: Environmental > Aquatic > Marine > Oil seeps ... | reverse complement strand
AAAGCTTCCGGAGCTGTTGGAGATGATAACGCCAGTAGAAGGTGATTTTAGGATACGAGTGGGCATGATGAATCCATTTACGATGATTCACATCTTAGACGAACTCCTTGAGGCATTCGATTCCAAAAAGATATTCAAATTCTTTCACGTGCCCGTGCAATCGGGCTCTGATAAGGTGCTGAGAGAGATGAGAAGGAATTATAAAGCTGCTGATTTCGTTGAGATCGTAGAGGGTATAAGGAAGCGATTTGAATATAGCACGATCTGCACGGATTTCATTGTAGGATTCCCCACAGAGACCGAAGACGATTTCCTGTCCTCTCTGAACCTGTTAGAGAACGTGAAACCGGAAAAAGTGAATATAACACGGTTCTCTCCAAGACCGGGTACGGAAGCATTTAAGCTGAAGGACTTGCTGGAGCGCGAGAAGAAGAACCGATCGAGAATATTCTCGGCGTTCTATCATAGGATTGCTCTCGAAAGAAACACTGCGTTGGAAGGCAAGAAACTCACGGTTTTAATAACGGAAAAGGGTAAGAAAGGAGGAGTAATAGGCCGGGATTCTTCGTATAGGATGATAGTAATAAATAAGGATTTGGCACTTGGTGCCTCGTATACGGCGAGGATAATGGATGTGAGGAGCACTTATTTGGTGGGAAAGGTCCAAGATATGTTTGAGGAAAACATTGACAAAGAGAAAATATGAGATTGTATGGACGGAACATGCATTAGACCGCTTGCGCAAGCGTGGTTTTAAAAAGATAAAGAAAGTGGGATAGAATTTATAGTCATGCCACTAAAAGAAGAAGATTGGGAAGTTGTGAAAGGAGAATACAGAATTCCGGAGGCATGCCCTTGGTGTGGAGGGAAGATAGAGGAGAAGTTATTGGAAGTAAAGTTTTTAGAGGGTAAAGTGAGAATTTCAAAATTTCCAAAAATGGTTTGCAGTAAATGTGGGCGTTCATTCATGAGCGATGAACAAGCAGCATATTACGAGAAACTTCAGGAAGATTTGGTTCAAATTCATTCAATCAAATATAGGAAAAAAGAACTGCAAATGGTAAAAGTATGATGGTGTAAACGGGTTATTTGGATTGAAACTGTCCAAAACCCTGTGGTCTCTGCGCTCTCGGCGGTGATAAATCACTGGATTTATTCTCGGCGCTTTATCACAAGATTGTTCTCGAAAGAAACACCGCGTTGGAAGGCAAGAAACTCCAGGTTTTGATAACGGAAAGAAGAAGCACCTATTTAGTGGGTGAAGTTGTTAAATAACAACGATTTCGTTGATAAGGACAAAAATTCCCTCTTTCTCTTCTACGAAACTACCATTTCACACAAAACTATACGCAGGCCAAGGTCCTGTAAAACGAACAGAAAAACCTTCTTCTTTATCAATCTTTTCCAATTCCTCCCCAAGCTCTTTATACTTATCCGTGGATACAAGACAGGAAAGATTCATAATCATCTGCTTGTCCTTCTCATCCGTCTTCTTCGTCTTCTCAACCTTTATATCTTCAACCTTACTCCTTATCCGCTCATAGAAATCCTTGAAATAGGTGTCCATTCTCGATTCCAGCTCCTTCTTTACCGCATTTTCAAGCTTCTGCTTATACATATAAACCATCCCAGGGGGTTTTGACTCCATCTCCTCTTTTATCTTCTTGATTTCTTCACTTTCTTCTGCTATCTTCTCGCTCATCACGGAGGGGATATAAACTATCTGCATACCGTATTCCTTTTTGCCCCTTATCTTCCCCATCTTTTCCATTAGAACATCAAACTCCTCGGACATCCATCTCTTCAGTACTTCCTTTGCATTCGCATTATTCTCACCTTCCGGTTTTGTTATCGTATCAAAGCCAAGCGGCATAATGGTGTCGAATTTTTCAGTTGCAACGTCTAAAACGTGCTGATGCGTTTTTACCCAACCTTTCACGACTTCGTCATCATCGCTTTTGTAGGGTTCCAAAGGACAATTATGGACGATTGCAGAAAGCCCTTTATAAGGAATTGTATATACCTCGTTTCCTTCTATTCCTATTTCTCCTAATTTCGTTGATACGTTTGCATCTGCTATTCCATACAGATAAAGACCTAACTCTTGATCCCCTTCAACTTCCATTTCTCGCGCCATTGCCGGTTCAATTTTACTTTCAGCTACCGCTACAGCTTCTTCTTTACCCATGGCCGGCTGAGGCTGAGAAGCTACTCCCTCTGCTGGAGCAGATATTTCTTCTTTTTCTCGCTCTTCTTCACCCTTGACTTTATATTCATATCCAAATGCCGCACTCTCCAATTCTTTTGATATTGATTCTCTTATGGCAGACCTCAATCCAGGTATAAGCTCAGCCCTTACAATCTCTCCTATCTCTTCTTCCGCTTCACTCATCATCTCTTCTATTTCTTCTCTTACTATTCCCGCAATTATTCCCCAGAGCTTATCTTTCTCGCTCATTTCCATCTACTCCCCATATATCCTAAATACCTTTTTCCTCAGCTTCCTCTCTCCACCGCTCTGGATTCACCATCCTGTCTATCACATCATCCACAATCTCATCTAACCCATCCCGAACAGCTTTCACTGATTCTGTTATCCCTTGCTCCTCTTTTATCTCTTCTATTGCAATGTCAAGGTCCATAAGAGCTTCACCGAGCCTCTCTGTCTCTTCATCACTCAAAACTCCGGATTCCATACGTTTAAACGCCTGTATTCTAAGAGCGTCCCTTATAACCTCGACGAGTGCTATAACAAGCCCCAGAACTCCGTGCTTCAGATTATTCTCATCAATATCAAGCACCATCTTTCACCACTTCCAGCTCCAATATTCCATTTTTGTATCTCTTTTTCACATCCTTAACAGCGCATGGAAGCTCAATCGTCTTGTGGTATCTCCTTTCTTTAGATCTTGCGTCGAGAACGATTTTTCTTCCTCCCAATTCCACATTTATATCCTCTTCACTTACGCCCGGTAACTCTGCTATTACTTTTATGTAGTTTTTTTCATCAAAAATATCCACTATTGGCTCTAATATCTCTATCTCTGGCTTCACCTCTTCTTTTGGTTCAACTTTCTCTTCTCCCACCAATGTTTTCATAGAATACCCATACTTAATCCTTGGTTTTCCAGAATAGCCTTCCTTCAGCCTCTTCTTTATCTCCTCATCGGTCTCTTCTAATCTCCGCTCGAGTTCCGGCGATGCTTTCTTCAATTTTTTTACCAGCCCGCCAATTCCAGGCAGTATCTCATCCACTACCCCTTCCACAATGCTTTCTTCCCTTTCTTTATCTCCTTTGTTCATATTCAACCTCCTTTTTTAATACCACCTCTAAAACACCATTATTGTAATTCGCGGATATACCGATAGGATTTGAAAGCTTGAGACCAGGCAAATCAGCAATCATGACGATTCTATCCTTTTCATCGAATAGCTCTATGTTCCCATCCTTTATGATTGGCACACCAGCATTTATCCACCAGGAGAAGAGCGCTTTCTCGCCGCTCACCCTGTCTATCCTCGACTTCTCGAATTTCACTATCGGCTTACCCATTATCCTCTCTGATTCAGGTTTTATCACCTCTTTTAACCTGCTCAGCACTTTATAATGCGACATACGGACGGCTTCACTCAGCTCTTCTATGTCCGCATGTCTTTTTTGATAAAGATACCAGAGGATTTCTTTGCTCTTATCGTCCAAACCTTCCATAAGATTCCTATTTTTATCTTCGGACCCGGATATGCCAAGGTCTCTGCAGATCCATCCAAACTCAGTGTATCCCCGCCATATCAAATCTCTCAATTCTTCATCTTCTGAATAAGTCGAAAGTAGTTTAGCGAAGGTTTTATCAGATTGCCGTTTCAATGACGAGATTTTACCCACTCTTTCCTCTATCTCCTTCTCTCCATGTCTACGTATGAGCAAATCAATGACTTCTTTTCTCAAACTGGGTGATATAAACGGAACAAGCGGTGCAAGGTTATGCACCTCTACGTCTTCCTTTTTCTCCATAGATGACATCATAATTTCCCCTTCAGTTTCGTCTTTATATACATCGTCTTCTTTCCTTCGACCTCCGCCACTCCAATCTCTGTTTTCTCTGTCTTTACACCGGGTATATTCGTTTTCAATGGATTTATCTCATGTGTTTCATCTGGAATTTTTATATCTAAATTGACGTGTTTGATCGCATCCAGTAATGATTTTCTTCTTGCCATTTTACTCCTTCTCCTTCTTTCCCTTCCGTTTCGTCTCGCTTTCAAATTTTATGATGTCAGTTGTAATTGGCAAACGCATGAGCATTTCCTCTACCTTGATTTCACCTTTCGCCTTCACATAAGCTGTTTTCCTGCTATCTATCTTCGCAGTTCCTATCTCCGCCTCCTTCACATCCATGAGAGGAATGATTTGCAGAGGTCTGATTTTATAAGTTTCCTTTGGCACTTTTACCTTTATCTTTGCCTTTCTTATCTTCTCCAAAGCTTTCTTATCCATTTCTTTTACCTCCATAAAGCACATCAGCATATCTTGAGATTGCTTCCAAGCCCTTCACCTCGTCAGGGAAAAGAGGCATCTCAATGATTTCCATACTCATATCGTATCTCTTATGAAGCTCATCTATGTGTCGTTGTTGCATTTTCCTCCTTGAATCGCAGAATTTACATTTGCTTTCCGGAACTACGCCATTTATTATCATTCGCCTGATTGAGATACCCTGCTCATCAAGAGCCGCTTTTAACCGTTCAGTCTGATATAAAGCTAATGCTTCTGGTATGACTACGGGCACAAATTCAGTTCTGCTGGGGTCGGATAGCATATTTTTGACGTTTTCGGCAATCTCTTTAAGCTCCGTCAGGACATCCAGAATGGCATCCCTTGACGTGTCGCGGTCGAACCATGTCTTAACCGTGTTCAGAACGCCTGCGAACCTTGCGTGCAGCTTAATCCCGCCTGAGGCGTAACTATCAATGCTGGTTGGAAGGAAGAGTAAACGTAGCGTGTGCCCGGTTGGTGCAGTGTCCCAGACAATCACATCATAACCTTCTGTCATAAAATTCAATACCCTCTCCATCGCAAATAACTCATCGAATCCCGGTGCCACTTCATTCGGTATGTCATCAAGTGCATCTTTCTCAATTGGCACGACTGTGGAGATTGTATCGAGTGCAACACCCCCGTATTTATCCTTAAAGCTCTCAACAGCCTGTGTAGCATCTATCTCCATTGCATGAAGATTCTTCTTTATTTTTGTAAGCTTCCCACCTATCTCTTTATCGAAGATGTCAGATAGAGAAGGAGCAGGGTCACTTGAAACCACGAGCACCTTTTTGCCCTTATTTGCGAGATGAAGAGCGGTAGCAGAGGCGTTCGTGCTCTTTCCAACACCTCCTTTACCTCCGAAGAGTATAAGTTTTGTTTTGCTCTTTGCTATCTCTTTTGTTCTTGAAGTAACTTCAGAGACCGATTTTATCTTCTCTTCCTTTTTTATCTTCACCCTTTATATCCACACCTCCAGCAGCCGTTCCTCTTGAATTCCTCAGTTACCAATGTTGCACCACAGTTCGGGCACTTTATTCTGTAACCTTCTTCTTTTTCATCGAGCCCCGCGGATATACCAGAACTTCTCTTCGCTTTTGCCAATTCAATATCCTCTTCAGTTCCTTTCCATCCGCAGATGAAGCAGCCGTTTTCAAGCAGATTCCTCTTTATCTGCTTTCTTCCGCAAGAAGGACACATCACATAGTAATCGCCCTCATCCAGTCGCTTCCTCTCTTCTTCCTGCGCCTCTTCAACGTGATCCAATACTTTATCGCCAATTCCAAGTGTTGGATCGGGGATACCCAGGAAACCAAACTTTCCTCTTTTCTTTTCAGTCACAGCTTTTCCATCCTTTTTGTTTTGATTTATTATCCTTTATCTCCTCATCAATCGCTTCAACCTCCCTCCGGCAATATTCAAAGTACCATTTAGCATATTCTCCCCGTTCAGAAGCAGGCAAAGCCTCCCAAATCTGTTTGTTCTCTGCACTGTCTTTTGCGATATTAAATTTTTCAAGTAATTCTCTCTTCCTCCTCTGGAGCTCTTCCAAATTCGCATTCATGCAACCACCCCCACATTCTTCTTCACTCTCGGACTAACCCAACCACAAACCTTGCATCCTTTGTTCAGCAATTCATTGACGGGCGCTTTAGCACCACATGAAGGACACGTCTCCATCTCTTCTTCTTCATCTTCTGCCGCGCTTGATACTGAGCGTAACATCTCTTCCATCTTCTGCATCGCCTCTTCATCGCCCGAAAAGCATGCTTCTCCTTTATCGTATGCAACTGCAAGCACCCTTTTTGCCTTCAGCATCCCGCCAAAGTCCCTCGTCTCGATGCTGACACCTCGTAACTCTTCCAGAGAAGCTTCAAAAGCGATGCACTCGTCGAAGTCATACCACCAGCAGAGTCTTTCTGAAGTCAGATAAAACCTGCCTGATTTCCATGTTCTTGTTGTTACACCCCCAGGTGCGGGATGCTCCATCAGATACCACATCTTCTCACAATGCTGCACAAGCTTCTCACCTTCCTTCAAGAACTTATCCGCGTTCTCATCCAGCATCGGCGGTTCCATCTCTTCGTATAAAAGTCCAAGTTTGTTCATCTCCTCGCATATCGCATCTTTTACCACTGAGGCATCGGTTGGATGCAGCTTCGCCACCTCTCCGTTCTTCAAGAAGATGTATAGACAATCTGTCTCTTTATTTGCGATGTTTTCTTTCCTTTCCAATGCAAAGCCTTCGATGTTTTCATAATACGCCTCGAATAAAATCTCCGCAGGCTCTTTCCTGTGTAAAAATACTCGCCTGTCTGTAACGTAAAGATGCCCGGGTCTCCAACTCCTGTATATCCCCTTTGAATACCACTGCGAGCCGAACATCTTCAGAATTACCTTTTCGCCTTCCAGCAACGGCAGTTTATCAACCCCTTTTCTTCTTCGCTCTTCCGTTGCAATTGCCCTCTGTGCCGCATCCCAATTTTCCCACATACCATACCTCAGCATCGTGTCCACCGAAGCAAGCGCCGCCTTGAGATTCACTCCGAGTAAAGGTATTCCGGAGACTGAGATGATTACGTCTGCGTCCAGCATCAGTCCCTTATCCAGTATCCTATCCAGAAGGTCTACGAGTGTAGCCTCAGTATCACAAGTTGGCTCCATATTACTCCATCAAAAGCTCTTGCTTCTGTTTTTGCCCTCTCTTCGCCTTTGCGCTCTCCCATCCGCACCATGGACAGCCTTCGTTCATCAACTCCTCGGCTGCAACTCTCTTACCGCACTGCGGGCATTCCTCCTTCGCCGTCTTCGCTTCCTGCCACGCCGCGGTATCGTAGTTCGTCCCGGAGGGGAATTCTAAGCCGTATTTCGCAGCAGTCTCAAAGGATGCGAGCGCAGCCCTCACCTTTACGCCGAGCAGCTCAACACCTGCAACACTCACGCTAATATCCGCGTTTATCACTAATCCCTTATCCAGTATCCGATCAATCACATCAACCAAAGTCGATGAATCATCCCTCGTCGCTTGTAGCGCCATCTTACCACCATATACCTTTTGTCTTCATGAGTATAAAAAGTTTACAATAATATAAAAATGGTTTAAAAATATATATAGTATCACTACCTCTTAAATCATATCATGCTCGAATTAACAAAGGTGGACAAGGCACTGCTAAATCCGAGCAGGTTTCATATCTACCTGTATCTTTTGAGAAACGGACCTAAAACCGTATCTGATATTGCAAAGGGCATCGAAATCATGGATGCGGAGACGAAAAGAGTGAAGAAGCTATCAAAGTCCGCGGTATCAAAGCATTGCCTGATTCTCGAAGATGCTGGTCTGCTTATCCCCGAAGCGGTGTTCAAGGGTAGTAAGGGAATAAGCAAGCTTTACAGGGCAACACAGCGACCGAGGTGGGAGGAGTTCATTATTATGCGTGGTTTGGACCCGGAGGAACTACCGGATGATGTCTATGCGAAGATGGACGAACTCGCGCAGCATCCAATGTATTTGAAGATCGTTGAAGAGGAGATACCTGAGATAAAGGATATAAGCTTGCTCAGGCAGAAGGAACGCCTGGACATGCTGCTATTTGATAAAAAGGACGAGGTGTTTGGAAGGATAGAAAAAGATGAAGAGCTGAGACCCATATTCGAGCAGGGTTTTAAGCGATACTTCGGGTTCCTTATGGGCGTGGATTAATTTTCTTCCTCAGGAATAAGCCTGAACAACTTATCTACAAGAACCCTTACCTCTCCACTTAAAATATAAACTTCCTCTAACTCAGTTCCAAGTTCATAAAAATTTCTATGCAAGGATTCAGCTTTGATAAAAACGTCAAAAATGGTAGCGTCTTTCCGATCCTTAGCCAACTCTCTGGCATAATCCCGAATGAATTTATGACCTCTGAGTTCTATTCCTTTAACCGCTGCTACTGCCTTCAGGGCTTCAGCAACGCTGCCCCAGAGAAATTCGCTGGCTTTCTGAGAGTCGCCAGTTCCTACACAATTAATGGCATTCTCTATATAATGAATACTTTGGGCTTTGTACTTCCTGCTTTGCTCCATCTTAAATCGGGGGGAACTCTGGAATTTCATAACTTATAATGTTTCCTGTTTTAGCATCTATCTTAATTTTTGCTACTTTAACGGCAAGAGGACCAACATCAATTTCCACATTCCAGACTTCTCCCTCTCTCACAGCTTTGATCGGCAAGGCAATGAGACGATACTTTTTAATAAATAAAGAAGCTATCTCCGTTGCCTCCTCAGCGTTCTTCACTTCCATTTTTTACCTTTGTTTTACGATTTCTCCAGCTCTATCTCCAGGACACCGTTTTTATACCTCGATTTTATCTCTCCTTTCACTGCTACTGCTGCCGGAAGCTCTATCTCCTTCTCATACTTCCTATCTCCGCGCTCCGCTCGTATCTTCAGTATATTCCCCTCCAACTCTGTTTTTATATCCTCCTCTTCCACGCCCGGCAGTTCCGCGATTACCTTAACCTCCTTCTCTTCATCAAATACATCCACGATTGGCTCTCTAACACCGGTCTCCGGCACAGTTCCGAATTTCTCCACGACTGGTATTCCCGCTCCTCCTATTCGTACTGATACCCCGTACATCCCTTTCAACTTCTTTGCCTCATCGAAAGTGATCTCTCCGGTCTTTTCTACCACACTTCTTCCTTCCTCTGCCATCTTTGATACGGTATCCATGAAATCACCGAGACCTTTGAGCAATCCACCAAAACCCAAGCCGAAATCAACAATCGGCTCTTCTTTTTCCTTTTTCTTCTTTTCCATAATATATCACCTCCTATTTTATTTTATTTCTTTATCTCTACACCGCATTTAGGACAGAACTTATGAGCCAGATAGTATCTCCACTCATAGCCACATTTTGGACACTCTATCGTCAGTGGCTCTCCACAATCTGGGCAGAAACAATCCCAACCATTCGTGGTTGCACCGCATTTAGGGCATTTATTCCATACTTTAGCCATTTTTTACCTCCTTTTAATACTCTTCAATCTTTTCTGTATCTCCACGCTTCCGCAAACCTTTCCTCTCAAACTCTATAATTCCTCCTTCTTCGTTGAGCAGCACTTCGTATGTGCCAAGCAGATCCATCGAATCAGGTATCGATTCCTTCTCAACCATCTCCACCGTAACTTTCCATCCTCCTTTCTCTTCATCCTTTGATGCACCTACGACGGTATTAACTTTAAGCGATGTCAACTCGCCAATCTCCTCTTTCGCCTTCTCTATTACTTCATTTATGTTCATTTTATTCCTCCTTCACCTCCTCCAACCTCTTTCTAAGATAAGCCATTATCTCCTGATACTCCTCCTCTTCCATCTCTCCACGCTCATACTTCAACTGTATCTCCATAGCCTTCTTTCGCACCGATTCCTCTGTATTCAACATCTCCTCATCCGCTTGTTCCGTAATCGTTCTTAATATCTTCATTCCCAGATCTATCGGGAATTTTAAAATGTCATCTATAACCAAAACCATCTTCTCTTCTCACCTCATCGTAGTTTATAAACCCACAAAGTTATACGGCGGAGATATCACGTACTTCAGCATCACCTTATCACCATAATCTTCCTCTATCCTATTTACCATCTCGTCAAACTCCGTCTCCTTATCCTTTTCAACGAGGAATGCAGCGTTCAGTATCATCTCATCTCCAATTGGCTTATTCATCTTCGATTCCGCAGATATTCCGTCTAATCTTTTATATGTCTCAGATGCGATTCTCTTTCCTCTTTTCTCAAGCTCTTCTGCAACCATCTTACCAAGCTCTATCCTTAACTGGTATGTGCTATCCTTCGGCTTTGAACTTATCTGCTTGTTCAATATCCTTATCCGGTCATTTGATGACACGATCGCACGCATGATCGCATCCATCTTCCACAACACCTTCAATCCGAGTTCGATTTTGTTCTCCAATTTTCTAAATAGATTTTTTAATTTAGCGTAATTCTCAATTAAAAAACCCTTTACATCATCCTCGCTCTTTGGAACCTGCCCAAATCCCATCGGTATTGTGCAAAAATCGTCCATCACCGCTTCTACCACCTTTTGATGTGCTATCCCCTCTTCCAGGACCTCGTAACTCTTTTCCGTAGAATTTGAAACGACGGCAGCGATGTCTTTGTAATGGACTGTATAGACTTCTTCTCCTTTTATCCCGATAGGTCCGAACTTCTGCTCCTTCTTCGATTGAATGATGCAATATAGGTATCTTCCTCTCGGTCCTTTAGTATTCGAAGCTGATTTCATTGAATCTCTTCTTTTCAGATGTTTTTTTGCTTCTGTCCCCGCTGCGCTCCACAGGATCTGACCTCTTTCCCATTCGAGCCTCCTGTATCACCTTTCCACGCTCTTTCTGTTTCAATATTTTCATTCTCGACTTTTTCAGTGCGAGATTATGCGCTTCGATTCTCCTTCTCTCCTTCTCTTCGATTTCAGCTCTTTCATCCTCACTTAAAACATCACCGAACTCATCTTTAAGCTCTTTCTTCACTTCCTCTTCAATGAAAGAGGTCCTGCACGGAACCTTTCGATTCCTTCCGAGGTCTAAACCCGATTTTATATCCCTTGTCGTTTTCATATTTTCATATATCCCTCAAGAAGCCACTACCACCACAAACAAGACACCGGAGCCTTGTTTTTGCTATTCCAGTTCCACCACATGCAGGGCATTTAATCCCTTTCAGCGTCTTAACGTCCTTCAATGTCCTGAGTTCTCTAAAGCTTTTAATCATCTTTGTTATCATTTAAACACCCCAATCACACCTTTACCACCGCACCGTAAGCATGGCAATTTGCTCTCAGGTGCTTTTCCCGTTCCTTTACAGTCCGGACATGTCATTCCAGGCTCTTTAACAGTGACAACACCTTTTCCCCAGCAGACAGGGCAGGTAAGCCTGAGTTCCGGATGTCTTCCGCTTCCATTGCAATAGACGCACGTTATCGTTTTTTCTTCAACGTTAACTGTTCCCTTTCCCCAGCAGACCTGGCATTTTGAAAGCGGTGAAGGAATCTTAAAGGGATCTACTCCTTGGGCATCGCAAAATGCACATTCTATTCGTTTTATTACATTCATATAATTGCCTCCGCTGTGAGCATATCGTCAACAACAACTGTTGGATCCAGATCACCGCTCTTCCCTCTTCCAATCCTTGGTGATAGAACGTCAATACATACCTGCCTGAACGAATCATCTTCTACATTTCCTGTTGCACGTGCAATCATGATACAAGACCTGACCGTGGGTGTGAGCTCGCAAATACCTGATTCTCGAAGCCTGCGCACTAAACGAACAATCTTTTCTGCATCCTCATAGGACAACTCTGATTTCGCCTGCGTTATTGCAATCTCGGTCTCCTCATCGTAATAGCCCATGCTTACCGTAATCATCCGATCTAAAAGTGCATCTTGACCCCTGAAAACGCCTGCATATTCCTCGGGGTTGCTCGTAAATATTGCACTGAAGTCCGGATGCACCTTTACGTAATTACCTCTATGCGCAGCGCTTGAGAGTTCAAGTATCCCCTCCTCTAACACGGACAAGAGCACATTGTTCGCTTCAGGTCTTGACCGTGTGAACTCATTATAGATGAGTGTGAAGCCGTATTTGCATGCCGCTGTGAGCCGGTCATCTATCCAGGTCTTTGACATTGACTCGTCTAACTTATACACACGACTTACGAAACGATCAACGACCTTCCTCTTTCGGTATCCAAACTCACCACCAACGAGTGAGGATGTGCTGGACTCCTCATCACCATTTATTAACACCAATGGTCTGCCGAGGTTATACGCGATGTGCATTGCTAATGTCGTCTTCCCACACCCCGTTGGGCCGGAAAGATGGACTGGATAGCCAGCGTTGATGTATTTGAGTGCACGGTCGGTAAGCTCCTTGATGCAAGGAGTCTCAATGAAACCCTTCTGTGGTCTTGGACTTATGACCGTCACCAAATCTAAATCTCTATACATAGCTATGTTACCACGACCTTTCTTCTTCCTCCTCTTTTACCGGGAAATAATTTACGTCTTCTTTCCTTACCTTCCTCTCGTACAATAGCTCCTTTGTTGGACGGATGAGTCTTCTCCATTCTACGCCCATCTTTTCCCCAATCTCTGCCAGCGATATTCCATCTGGCGATGCATTGATTGTCTCCAGTGCCGTATCCTTTAACTCCTCCTCGATGGGTAGTATCTCTTCTACCACCTCTCCTTCTACTTTCGCTTCTCCCTCAACCCCTGCTGTCCTTGGTGCCGCCACCATCTTCTGCCATTCCTCATGCATCCCTCTTAATTCTTTGACCGTTTCCACCCTTGCCGTGCTGAAGTTGCTGACTAAATCTCCAACATCTTTTTTTATCCCTGATTTATATTCTCCAAGCTCTTTCCTGAGTTCACTCCCCATTTTCTTTCTCTCATCTGCAAAACCCTTTACTGTTCCCTTTGCCTCACTTCTCAAATCTGTAACATCCTTTCGTATCCCCGCAGTATACTCCTTCAGTTCCTTAGCCATTTCTTTACTCATCTCAGCCCTTGCCGCTCCAAATTCTCTCAATTTTCCTCTTGTATCCACTCTTATCGCTCCAACTGCTTCTTTCAAATCCTTCCGTAATTCATCGCTCATCTTCTTCCGTTCCGTGCCAAAATCCGCTACGGCATTCTTTGCATCAATCAATATCTGTGCAGTATCACTCCTTATCCCCTCTATCGTTTCACCCCTCTCAAACCTTGAAGTTACAATATCCTCACATAAATTATGCATTTCTTCTACCATTCCCATTTTTTATTTCACCTCCAAAAACCAAAAAAATAAAAAAAATGGATGAGGATAAAAAACACCCATCCATTTAACTTATTTCCTATTTAAGCCGCTGCTTCTGCCTCTGCGGTAAGCCCTACCGCCTCTGCGTACTTCAAGAACGTCTCCACAGACGCAATCACTACCCTCGCCTCAATTGCGAGTATCTCGATACCGACCAGTGAGACCCTTACCCATGCGTCCACGACAACACCTTTGTCCAATATTCTATCTACGACCTCTACAAGGCTCGAAGATGCTATTGCTTTTTCTACCATTTTTTTGTTTTACCTCTTTTTATTTTTTCCTCCCTCCTGCTTTTTTTAGATGAGAGAGGAGAATAAGATGGGCAGGAATAATAAAAATTCTTGAATACAGAATTTGAGATAATACACCCAAAAAAGGCTTTATTTTGCAAAAGGAGTTCAAACGTTGGTTGGTTGGTTGGTTGGTTGGTTGGTTGGTTCATAAACTACTTCATTCAAATCGGATCTTATCATCTGCATTTTTTGCCTCATGTTTTGTTAGGTTTTTACTCCATATAAAGGTTCCTATTTTTCTATTTTTTGTTTCAAAAATTGAAAATACTATTCTCCAATCTCCTCTACTGCTCGCTTGAAATGGTAAAGTCAATCATCTTTCCTTCTCTCATTACTTGCTTGATAAATTGATTTCCATTCTCTTTCATCTCCTTGATCTCTCTTGTGGTATATCCAATCGGCTCGATTTTTTTCGCCTTCAGAAAATACAATTGAGCTTGTCTTTCAAACCAATCATCTGGGAAGTCATCTGAAATCAGCAAAATGTCTATGTCACTACTTGGATAATCATCTCCTCTACTTCTCGATCCAAAAAAGATGGCTTCTTTTAATTTAAACCTTTTATCCACTCTTTTACAATATTCTAATATTTCCCTGCTGTAATCTGCTTTTTCACCCATTCTAATATCCTCCTGGCGTTCTCAATATCGAAATCATATCGTGCCTCATCTAACCATACATTTGCCCTCATTTTACGCTTATCCCTCTTCATTTTTTCCCAATCTCCTCTACTGCTCGCTTGAAATGCTCACCTTTTATCTTAAAAGAAGTGACATCCTCGTTATCAAACCCCCTTATCGCAAGCATTGCCGCCCTTTTGCACACTGCCTCTATCTCCGCACCGGTAAACCCTTCTGTTTGCTTTGCAAGTTCCTTTAAATTTATATTTGATATTGGCTTCTTCTTCGTATGCACCTTGAATATCTCATATCTCGCCCGTTCATCAGGTTTTGGCAACTCGATGATTATATCAAATCTTCCGGGGCGAAGTAGCGCAGGGTCAACGATGTCAATGCGGTTTGTTGCGGCAAGCACAACAACACCTTTTAACTCTTCCAGGCCGTCCATCTCAGTCAGCATCTGCGAGATCACCCGCTCAGTCACGCCTGAATCGCCGCCATGCCCCCTTATCGGTGCAATCGAGTCAATCTCATCGAAGAAGAGAATGCAAGGTGATGCCGCTCTCGCTTTTCTAAATATCTCTCTTACACCCCTTTCCGACTCGCCCACGTATTTTGATATTAGCTGCGGACCTTTTACCGAGATGAAGTTTGACTGTGTCTCATTTGCAACCGCCTTTGCGATCAGCGTCTTTCCCGTGCCAGGTGAACCGTGCAATAATATGCCTTTTGGAGGCTTCGCATCCGCATATCTGAAAAGCTCAGGACGTCTCAACGGCAGCTCAACCGCTTCTATTATCGCTTGCTTTACATCCTCTAAACCCCCTACGTCTTCCCACCCCACGTCCGGTATCTCCACAAATACTTCCCTCAGTGCTGATGGCTCTATCTCCATAAACGCATTCGTAAAATCCTCTTTTTCTACCCTCAACTCAGAAAGCAGTTCATACGGTATGTAATCCTTCTTAAAATCAATATCTGGAAGGACTTTTCGCAAAGCGTACATTGCCCCCTCCCTGCACAGTGCTGCGAGGTCCGCACCGACATAACCGTGCGTGATATTTGCAATCTCGTCCAGATCCACATCCTCAGACAAGGGCATCCCCCTCGTATGTATCTCAAGTATCTCCTTTCTCCCCTCTCTGTCTGGAATGGGAACTTCTATCTCCCGGTCAAACCTCCCGGGTCTTCTTAACGCGGGGTCCAATAGGTTTGGCATGTTCGTTGCTGCAATTACAATTACCTGCCCTCTCGATTTCAAGCCATCCATCAACGATAGGAGCTGGGCAACTATCCTCCTCTCAACCTGCTTCTCTCCACCCATCTCCTCTCGCTTCGGCGCAATCGCATCTATCTCATCGAGAAATACGATTGAAGGTGCGTTTTTTTCGGCATCGGCAAATATTCCACGAAGCCTCGCTTCTGATTCTCCGTAGAACTTACCCACTATCTCAGGACCTGTGACGAAAGAGAAATGGGCATCGGTCTCATGTGCCACCGCCTTTGCAATCAGTGTCTTTCCCGTGCCCGGCGGTCCATACAACAGAACACCCTTCGGCGGCTCAATTCCAACGCGCTCAAATAACTCAGGATACTTCAATGGAAGTTCTATCATCTCCCTTATCTTCTGCACCTGATTCTTGAGCCCGCCAACGTCTTCGTAGGATACAAAGCCACGCTTCCCTTCCTTGTCTTTTATCTCCTTCCCATGTATCTTTATAATCGTCTTTTTCGTGATGATTCCAACGTCTGGATTGACATCTATGACGATGAAGTCGAAACGCCCGCCGAAGATGTTCAATCTTATCCTGTCATCCTTGCATACCGGCATTCCCTCAAGCAATCTCGCATCTATCTCGCGCTGGATAAATGGCTCAACTGGTTGCAGGACAACCATATTTGCACTCTTTATATCCGCGCTTTGGACGTTCACATCCTCATTCAATCCTATGTTTGCATTGCTCCTGACAATTCCGTCAATTTGAATTGTTCCTTTCCCCCTATCCTCCGGGAAAGAAGGCATCACCTTTGCGTAGGTCTTCCTCTTACCGGTAATCTCGACGATGTCTCCAACGGTTGCATTCAACTGCCCCATGTATTCAGGGTCAATCCTCGCAATTCCCCGTCCCACATCCTTTGTCCTTGCCTCAGATATGCGAAGTTTCATCTCTCAAGTCCCAATATATGCGCATATACAGCATAGAAATCCTTTAACTTCTCTTCTATGTGCTTTTTCCCAGCTTCCGTTGGTGAATATATCTTTGATTTACCCTTTACGATGGAATTGATGATGCCTCTCGTTTCAAGGTCATATAATAATGAATATACCCTCGCCTGCGGTAGCAATACGTGAAATTTATCTGATATCTCCTTCAGAATATCATAACCGGACATAGGGTTATCCCGTAGAGATAATAAAACGATCGGCTCTACCGACTTCCTGACAATTTGCTCGACCATATCTTGAGGGATGACATCCACTGATTTCGCAGCAGGATAGGATGCAGTGGTAAAAGAGATCGTTGTCTCCTCTTCTGCTGAGATAATAACCCTTGGTACGCCTTCCATCAATGCCCTCGTCATCTCTGCATTTAAATTGGTTATATCGAAGGCGAATATCCCTGATATTGGGAAAGATTTCTCTCTCTTATCAATAACCACTTTTTTAATCTCTAACACCTTGTCAAAGTTATCTATCGCAGAAAAATCGAATAAGAATCGCAATGCAATGTATTCCTTAGATGATGAGATTATATCACAACAATCTTCAAGCAATTTACACAAGCCTTTTATCCCTTCTCTCATCTGATATATATGGAGCATACCACTCGAAATATAGGCTTTAAAATACGATTTCAGTTTAGTATGCTCAGATAAGGCATATATACACAATTCACCGTTTTTCAGTCCGTGTTCTATGCTATCTTTAAATATACGCTCTTTCTTCGCACTTCTCGCATACAGGAATAGGATAAAATCGCTGTGAAAACCATCCAGTAGAACGACCTTGCTGCCCATCACGGATGATATTCGTGCATCTTTTCTCATTTTATTTTAGCCCCCTCCTCCAGCCATCTGATCAAATCCGCCTCTACGAAATTATTTATAAATACATTGATTTCTGATGGTATGTATGACGCGATGTCGTGTGTTGTGCCGATGAACAGGACACCGAGCTCACCTTCCCCTAAGCTCTCTTTTATCCTGCCTGCTATATATCTATCCCTCTCCTCTGTCAGTTGGTATAATCTCTTTTTATACTTCTCTGCGAGCTTCTCTCGCTCAATGCTCGTTTTAGCACCTATCATCTCCTTTAAAATTTCATATTCTTCTTTCAGCAACCTCGGATCCTCTGTCTTCTCCAGAATAGCACCTCTTCTGATCAAAGACAAAACAATCTGATGATTAAGGATACCATCTTTCGCACCTTCTTCTACAAGCTTGATTCCAAGCTCCCCGCCGACTGGAATCCCATCCTGGTATATCCTGATATTTGCCATATCAATATTTTCTAAACTCTTTTCCAGCAACTTTTTTAAATTCTCCCAGAATGTAAACACGTCTTTTCTATGCTTATCTCTCTTCTCTCTCCCAAATGCGTCGTCTATTATCTCCGATATGTCGTTCCTGAGCGAGCCCATCTCAGCTTCGCTGTGCACAACAGGGATAATCAGCAGTTTCGCGTGCATTTTGTTTACGATATTCACAGTGTGTTATATATCCAAGTAGTGACATTTAAGCTTTTCATTTCCATGTCTGACTTTCTTCATCTTTTTTCTTTGCAACCTATTAATGTATAACGGTTCTATTCAAAGATATGACTCGGACACAGCGCATGTGCACCGTCTGCGGCAAACCGGCATTGTACAGATGCAAGTACTGTGGAGATACCCTTTGCAAGGAACAT
>Ga0209121_10002594_pt1 | contig 18226 bp, 16 predicted proteins | sample Cruoilmetagenom3_FD_187292 | JGI IMG/M metagenome (GOLD analysis project Ga0209121, IMG submission 187292) | Oil polluted marine microbial communities from Coal Oil Point, Santa Barbara, California, USA - Sample 3 (SPAdes) (version 2) | ecosystem: Environmental > Aquatic > Marine > Oil seeps ... | reverse complement strand
TCATGGCGGGAACCGTCTCTGGAATGCCGGCACCCATTGCTGCAACACGACTAAGATACATATCGCGTGGCTCGGTATTGATAACATGTCCGTAAGCCACGTGGTTAATCTGAGCAGGGGCGACGCCACCGCGCTCCATAGCGGCCTTTGCAACAATCGACCCAAGATCAATCGGTGCAATTCCTGCGAGACTACCACCAAATCCGCCGATGGCGGTGCGTGCTCCTGAAAGAATGACGATGTCGGACATGGTGTACTCCCTTTAGTTTTGGAGCCACCCTAGCAACCCGCACTGTTGTGCCAAGGTTGACGTAGCGGCACGGATCAATCAACCACCCAATTTCCGGTTTGCGACCGTTAGGTCCCGCATCGTTTCCCCGCCTGTCAAAAGCGTCCAGATGCGAAAGACTGCCATGCCGTCGCTCTCCTGATTGATTGCATCCGCATGTGTCTCTCTCAATTTCATTACAGGCACAGCGTTGTTTTCTTTGGCCATTAGTAGTCCCTCTCGGCAATCGCGTTGATTGCCCCCACGCTAGGGAATTGACTGCACTTATCTTTCCAGGTTCTTAACGCAGGCCATGTTCATCATGGGCATTTGATATAACCTCTCGACAGTTACTTGCCGTGTGCACGGCTTGCTGGGATAGAGGGCCAATGTTGTTACGTGTAACTGATCTCGTCAAAACCTATCCCGGTCCAGATGGCCCTCTGCCGATCTTAAATGGGATCAGCATGGAGATGAAAGCTGGCGCGACACTCGCGTTGACTGGCGAATCCGGTTCAGGAAAAAGCACACTCTTGCACCTTGTGGGGGGGCTGGACCAGCCTGACACAGGGCGCGTTGAAATTGACGGAACCGACATTGGCGCAATGGACGATGCGGCGCGCGCTGCCGTTCGACGCGATAAAGTTGGCGTCATTTTTCAGCAATTTAATCTCATTCCCTCACTGACGGTCGCGTCAAACATTGCGTTTCAAGCGCGCCTTGGAGGGCGAGAGGATAAGGAATGGATGGGCGACCTCGCGGCACGCATGGGCCTCGCCGAGCAGATGTCGAAATACCCCGAGCAGCTATCAGGGGGACAACAGCAAAGGGTCGCAATTGCACGTACCTTGGCCGCACGTCCTGCCTTGATCCTTGCGGATGAACCCACCGGAAACCTTGATGAGGCCACAGCAGATTCGGTGATGGACCTCATGCTGGAATTGGCGGCGGAAACAAAAGCGGCGCTGTTGATGGTGACGCACTCAGAACGTCTCGCTGGGCGAATGGGTCGGCGACTACACCTGAGGGCAGGGCGCTTGGCATGACGAAGGCGGGATTACAGGCACTGTTATCCCATTGGCTGCGCAATCCGATGCAGCTGTTCACATTGATTGTCGGGTTATCGCTTGCAACGGCGCTTTGGTCGGGCGTTCAAGCGGTGAACGCAGAGGCGCGAGCAAGCTATGATGCGGCGGCGCGAACATTGGGCGAAGGACGCTTCGCGCAAATCACGTCTTCTGATGGTTCAATCCCTCAGGCCGATTATATACGCCTGCGACGCGCAGGATGGTTGGTCAGCCCCGTTGTCGAAGGCCGTCTCGACGGCGTGCGCTTGATAGGTCTGGACCCCCTGACGTCCCCGAGCGGATTGACCCCAACGGGTGCAGACGATGGAAATCTAACAATCGATGTTCTGGCGGGCGGTGTATTGTTCGCAACGCAAGACACGTTTGCGAGGTTGGAGGCCCACGATGTAACCCGCGTTGTTACACCGGATGCAGCACCGGGCATTATCATCACGGACGTTGGAACCGCGCAACGCCTTCTAGGGCTGGAAAACGCGCTTAGCCGTATCCTCGTTTCCCCAACTCAGCCGGTTTTACAAACACCACTAGCCGAAATTACGCCCCACCTGACACTGCGTGCGCCGCAAGACGGTTCCGATGTCGGACGGCTCACGGACAGTTTTCATCTCAACCTGACTGCGTTCGGGCTGTTGTCGTTTGCTGTTGGGATTTTCATTGTGCATGGGGCCATCGGGTTGGCATTTGAGCAGCGCCGCCCTGTCATTCGCACGCTGCGTGCGCTGGGCTTTCCGCTGCGTCGACTGATAGCTTTGATCGCGGTTGAACTGCTTGCGCTGTCCCTTATTGCAGGCGCGATTGGTGTCGGGCTTGGCTACCTTGTGGCGGCTGCTCTTCTGCCAGATGTCGCCGCGACGATTTCGGGGCTGTACGGTGAATCAGTATCCGGAACGCTGCAATTGCGCCCAGAGTGGTGGTTGTCCGGCTTGATGATCGCTGTTGGCGGTACGTGTATGGCCGCCGCTGCCTCGCTGTTTCAACTCGCGCGTATGCCATTGCTCGCCTCGGCGCGGCCGCGTGCTTGGGCAATGCAGGCGGGCAGGGGGCGGTTGTATCAAGCTGGCCTTGCAGTTGGATTGCTGATCCTCGCGGGGCTATTGGGCGCGTTCGGAAGTGGCCTAGCGGCAGGTTTTGGCATGCTCGCCGCGTTGTTGATCGGTGCCGCATTGGCGCTTCCCGTTGTTCTCGATCGCGTGTTCGCATTTGGCGCATCGCGGGCAAAATCGGTCACGGCTGAATGGTTCTGGGCGGACACACGCCAGCAACTTCCAGGGCTGTCATTGGCGTTGATGGCCTTGTTGTTGGCGATGGCTGCAAACGTTGGTGTATCGACGATGGTCAGCAGTTTCCGCCTGACGTTCACGGGCTTCCTCGACCAACGCCTTGCTTCTGAATTTTATGTCTATGCAGATGATGCTGACCAAGCAGCAAAGCTGTATACCTATCTCGCTCCACGCGTAGATAAAGTTTTACCTATCCAATCCACTACTCAAAACGTGCGCGGCTTGCCTTCGGAAATCTATGGCCCGACCGCGCACGCCACATATCGGGAAAACTGGTTGTTCCTCCAATCAGCCAATGACGCATGGGCTCGGATCGAGGCGGGCGAAGGCGCAGCCATAAACGAACAGCTTGCGCGGCGCGCCGAAATCGCGATTGGCGACGACATCACCTTAGCCGGTGAGCCGTTTCCTGTGCTTGGAATCTACGGTGACTACGGCAATCCAATCGGGCAAGCCATCATCACTGAAATTACGTTCAAACGCTTGTTCCCAGAAATTAGACCGTCTCGTTTTGGGTTGCGTATGGATGTTGCGGATGTGCCTTCGTTAACAGAAGCCTTACGCGACGATTTCAACCTCGCGGACGCACAAATGGTGAACCAAGCAGGGATCAAGGCCTTTTCTCTCAGCGTGTTCGACCGGACCTTCACAGTTACCGGTGCGCTGAATGTACTGACCCTCGCGGTGGCTGGGTTTGCGATCCTGATGAGTCTCCTGACTCTCGCAACCATGCGTTTACCTCAACTCGCCCCAGTTTGGGCGCAGGGGCTAACACGGGCACGGCTGGGCCGTATCGAAATCATCCGCGCCGTTTTGCTGGCGCTCCTCACCGCAGCCCTTGCCCTCCCGCTTGGCCTTGCGTTGGCTTGGACGTTACTGGCTGTTGTGAATGTCGAGGCGTTCGGTTGGCGCTTGCCAATGTTCTTGTTCCCGCTGGATTACTTGCGTCTTGCAGTCTTCGCTGTAGGGGCGGCGGTTCTTGCAGCACTCTGGCCAGCGCGAAAGCTCGCACGGACCCGACCTTCGGACCTCCTTAAGGTGTTTTCAAATGAACGTTAAAGCGCTTCTTCTGCTCCTTTGGCCTTGCGTGGCTTCAGCACAAGGGTTCGCAGGCCTCGGCACATCATCCGAAGGCTTCGCGACGCCCGAACGCCCAGCGGTCTTTGACTTTCGCGTCGATCACGGGCCGCACCCCGATTACCGCATTGAATGGTGGTATTTGACAGCCAACTTGCAGGACGACGACGGAACGCGCTTCGGCCTGCAATGGACTTTGTTTCGCACGGCCTTGGCGCCTGAAGAACGCGAGGGCTGGTCATCGCCACAAATCTGGATGGGACACGCGGCGGTAACCACGCCAACCGATCACTACGTCACAGAACGCCTTGCGCGCGGCGGGATCGGGCAGGCGGGTGTGACAGCGCAGCCGTTTGAAGCATGGATCGACGATTGGCAGCTTGCCGGACCCGATTTCAACGAACTTACAATGAAGGCGAGCGGCCCTGACTTCGCATATGACATGGACCTGATCGCGCTGGGCGACTTGGTGTTTCATGGTGACGCGGGCTATTCAGTGAAGTCCGCTGACGGTCAGGCGTCCTATTATTACTCACAACCCTTTTATGCCATCGAAGGGACGCTGACCCTGCCTGATGGTGATGTCCATGTGACCGGAAATGCTTGGCTTGATCGCGAATGGTCCTCCCAACCTTTGTCGGACAATCAAACGGGTTGGGATTGGTTCTCGCTTTCACTGGACGACGGGAAACTGATGGGCTTCCGCCTGCGCCAAGAGGATGGCAGTCACTACACATCCGCGACGTGGATCACACTCGACGGCGAAACAACGGCCTATCCTGATGGGGCATTTCAAGCCGCCCCTATCGCATTCTCTGATGTCGAAGGCCGTCAGATCCCGACCCAATGGAATGTCCGGTTGGATGCACGCGGCATCGACGTTGATGTCTATGCCCTCAACCCGCAATCGTGGATGGATACGTCGGTTCCGTATTGGGAAGGACCGATCATCGTTGAAGGGTCGCATACTGGCGTTGGGTATCTTGAGATGACCGGTTACGAGTGACGCAGCTGTGAAGACATCCCTCTCGCTCAAGCGGACAACAGGCGCTAGAACGCCCTTATGAAACAAACAATTCCAGTCACCCGTGATCTTGTTTTCGTTGGCGGCGGTCACGCCCACGCGCTGGTGCTGCGCAGTTGGGGGATGAACCCGTTGCCGGGCGTCCGCCTGACCGTGATCAACCCGGGCCCCACCGCGCCCTATTCTGGGATGCTTCCCGGTTTTGTTGCTGGCCACTACACCCGCGATGAATTGGACATCGACTTGGTAAAGCTCGCTCGTTTCGCGGGCGCACGCCTAATCGCAGGCAAAGCTGTTGCGATTGATCCGGCCACAAAAACCATCACTGTGCCGGATCGCCCGACAATTACCTATGATGTGGCAGCGATTGACGTTGGCATTACGTCTGAAATGCCCGCCCTTGCGGGGTTCTCCGAACATGGCATTCCCGCCAAACCGCTCGGCGTTTTTGCCTCTCGTTGGGATGCATACCGTGCGAACGCGACCGCCCCGAAGGTCGCCGTGATCGGTGGCGGTGTAGCTGGTGCAGAACTTGCGATGGCAATGGCATACGCCCTGCGTGACCGTGCTCCCGAAGTGTCTCTGATTGATCGAGGCGAAGTCCTTGACGGGTTTAACGAGCCAACACGCAATCGCCTTCTTTCGGCGCTTGAGGAACTCAATGTATCATTGGTGGAACATGCCGACGTCGCTGAAATCCTGCCCGATGCGGTGCGGCTCACAGACGGCACGCTCGTTCCATCGGACTTTACAACGGGTGCCGCGGGTGCGCGTCCTCATGACTGGATCGCGGACATGGGTCTTGATCTGCACGAAGGATCGCTCATCGTTGGGCCGACTTTGCAAACCTCAAATCCGGATGTTTTTGCGGTGGGCGACTGCGCGCATCTATCCCATGACCCGCGCCCCAAGGCGGGTGTTTTTGCTGTCCGTGAAGCGCCGTACTTGTTCGACAATCTGCGCGCCCGCTTGTCTGCCGGAAAGATGCGCAACTACCACCCGCAGAAAGACTACCTCAAACTGATCTCGCTTGGCGGGAAAGAGGCACTCGCAGAGAAACTGGGCACTGCGCGGCGCAGCAAGCTGTTGTGGAAATGGAAAAACCACATCGACCGCACGTTCATGAACCAGTTTGAAAAGCTCCCCCAAATGGAAACCGATTTGCCGGTGCGCGTAGCGTCGGGCGTTCAGGACGCGCTCGGTGATGCACCACTGTGCGGTGGCTGCGGCGCCAAGGTCGGGCGCGGCGCACTACAAGGCGCGCTTGCGACATTGCCGGAAACGGACCGTGACGACATCGTTCCGTTGGCCGGTGACGACGCAGCTTTGCTGAAGACAGGGGGTGCACTTCAGGTCTTAACGACGGACCATCTGAGCGCGGTTTCAAATGACCCTGTCCTCATGGCGAAAATCACGGCAATCCACGCGATGGGCGACATCTGGGCGATGGGCGCGGACCCGCAGGCGGCTGTTTTGTCCCTTACGCTTCCGCGCATGTCGCCCGACCTGCAGCAACGCACTGTCACAGAAATCACGCAAACCATTTCCGAAAACTTGGGCGGCGCAGCGCTTGTCGGTGGCCACACGACGATGGGTGATAGTATGACCATCGGCCTTTCGATAACGGGTCTGTGCGCTAAGGATCCTGTGACATTGGCCGGTGCGCAAGTTGGCGATGTTTTAGTGCTCACCAAACCTGTCGGGTCTGGCACGATATTGGCCGCCGAAATGCGCCGTCTTGCGCATGGTGCGGACGTGTTGGCGTGCTACAGCTCTATGACACAAAGCAGTGAAGAAATCGCACGAGCGTTAAAGAATGCACATGCGATGACCGATGTAACGGGCTTCGGGCTGGCGGGGCATTTGGCAGGTCTGTGTGAAGCATCTGGTGTTGGCGCGACGGTGCATTTGGATGATGTCCCACTTCTCGACGGGGCATTGGCGCTGGCTGAATCCGGCGTTCGGTCTTCGCTGTTCCCAGATAACCGCAATGATCCGCGTGTTACCGCGCCCGATACCGCGCGTGGCGATCTGATGTTTGACCCGCAAACCGCAGGCGGTTTGCTGGCTGCACTACCTCGCAAAGAAGCGGAGGCGATTGCGAAAGGACGCGCCTCTGCGAACTTTACGATTATTGGTGAAATCACGGACGACAGTGGCGTGACGTTCAGCTAACGCCTTTAACCCATGCAGCGATTTGCTCGGTGAGTTGGGCGCGTGCGGGCTCGTCTAGTGCAGCAGTTTCGAACCGCTGCAAGACTTCTGCTCCGTTGCGTGACCGGCCAGACCGATACGTCGGGTCGTAATGTTCTACGATTAACGCGCGTGCGAGGTCTTCAAACGCACCCGTATCTAGGAGCTCTTTCCAGTCATCAACAAGCCGTCCACGATGGCGGCGCAGAAATTCGAGCTTCCCAGCAAGCGCTTCAGAATTTGCACTCACATCAGCATAGGCATCCGCTAAGTACTGCGCCCGCGCGTCCAGAGGTGCTTCAATTTCAATACGTGGCGCGTCCTTCATCGCTGCCCAAAGCGAGGGCGGAACGATGCGTGCGCCGACTTTGCTGCTTTCCGCTTCCACGATCACAGGACGTGTCGGGTCAAGCTGCGCCAACGCGCAGGCCAGTGCCGTCTCGAACCCCTTTTGCGCTGGTTGCCCGCCGACCATACCCCCAAGCAAGGACCCCCGATGGTTCGCTAATCCTTCAAGGTCGAGGACCTGAACATCGAGTGATCGCAACCGGTGCAATATGTCGGTCTTTGCGGTGCCGGTATTGCCATCAAGTAGGATCAAACGATGCGGCAGCGCACCCTCATAAAGCGCACCATAAACAAGGTTACGGTAGCTTTGGTATCCACCTTCAACGACCTCAGCGCGCCACCCGATCTGCGTAAGGATAGACGCAAATGATCCGGATCGCTGTCCACCCCGCCAGCAATAGACCAGTGGGCGCCACCCCCCATCCATATCCTTCAGCGGACCATCCAAATACGAGGCCACATTTCGCGCAACCAAAGCCGCGCCAATCTTGCGGGCCTTAAAGGGGTTTTCTTGTGTGTATATCGTTCCGACCCGTGCGCGCTCATCGTTGCTTAATGACGGCAGGTTGATCGCGCCTGGGATGTGATCTTCTGCAAATTCCGCAGGCGAACGCGCATCAATCACGGTGTCAAATCCGTGGTTTAGAATATCGCCAAGGGTGGAAAACGCGGTTCGCATACTGCGCTGTCTATCCCAGCGGGTAAGCAGCTGAAAGGCGCTTGTCGGGTTGAGGGCGATCTAAACGTTGGGTGTCAGGGCCGTTCGCCCCGTCTCATCCAGCGTAAACCATTTCCCCGCATCAAGAACGGCGGGCACCAAAGTGCGCCCATATCCGGCCCCTGAATCAAGGTTGATACGATTGCCATGATGTTGTGGAAAATCGAGCGCCGTATGGCCGTGAACCACAATCTTCCCGTGGTCGGCATCACTGTCGATCCAGCCGTCACGGATCCAAGTCAGATCATCCTCTGTTTGCTCATCCAGCGGAACGCCAACACGCAGACCTGCATGAACAAAGGTATGGTCGTGCGTTTCGTAAAGGCGCGGCTGTTCGGCGATCCAATCAAGGTGGTCTTGCGGAACAGCGTTTTGCGCCAGCTTTTGTAAGGTATTCAACGCATCTGCGGGCGTCGGGTCCAGGCCGTCAGTTGCGAAGTCTTCAAGTCCAGTCGCGGCCTGCAAGTCGTCCGCGCCAATGTAGGAAGCTAACGTGTTATTGCCGCCCAGCCGATGGTGCAGCCACCCTTTTCCGGACGCGATATGCGCATCTTGGGTGATGCCACTGGTAACAAACCGCCAGAACATGAGGTCATGATTGCCGATCAAACAGGTCCATGGGCGACCCGCTGCTTGCCCGTCAATCAATGCTTGGAGTGTGCCTTTGGCGTTAGGGCCGCGATCTACGTAATCACCCAAGAAAACGATGGGAGCATCAGCGCCGCCGTCTGCTTCGATCAACTGCAATGCGCGATCAAGTTGACCGGAAAACCCGTGAACATCGCCGACACAATATAACATCTATCGTCCTTTTCGCCTGTGGTGATTGGAGCGGGGCAAAAAGGCCCGAATGAAATTGCCCCCACCCAATGTTTCCAAACACGTCAGAAAACGAGGGCAGGGGCAATTGGATTTAGTTAACGTCGAAGGCCAGTGGCTTTACTTGTGTGAACAAGCCGGTTGCTTCGAGGTCTTTGAGCGCTGCTTCTGGTATTACCTCGTCAATATAAAGCAAGGCAATCGCCTCACCCTTCACTTCAGAGCGACCCAATGTGAAGTTCGCGATGTTGACGTCATGCTTGCCCATAGATTGGCCAAGTGTACCGATAATCCCCGGAACGTCTACGTTGGTGGTATAAACCATGTGCGCACCGATCTCGGCGTCGATGTTGATGCCTTTGATCTGGATGAAACGCGGCTTGCCATCGCTGAACACTGTACCTGCAACCGAACGCTCACGCTTGGCAGTAACCACAGTGACCTTCATGTAACCGTCAAACGCGCCGGTCTTGTCCTGCTTTGTCGTGCTGATCTTAATGCCGCGTTCTTTGGCGATCACGGGGGCGGAAACCATGTTGGTATCAGGGTTCGCTTTTTTCATGATGCCTGCAACGCATGCCGCAGTCAGCGCTTGGAGGTTCATGTCGGACACGGAACCGTCAAACAGAATGTTGATCGCTTGGATTGGCTCATCTGTCATCTGGCCGATAAAGTTACCGAGGTGACCAGACAGGGAAATCCACGGTGTCATAACCTTGGCTTCTTCGGCAGTCACGGACGGCATGTTCAGCGCGTTGGTGACAGCACCTGTCAGCAAGTAGTCGGACATCTGTTCGGCAACTTGCAGCGCCACGTTTTCCTGTGCTTCGGTCGTTGCCGCACCAAGGTGGGGGGTCACAACAACGTTTGGCAGGTTAAACAGCGGGCTCTCTGTCGCAGGCTCAACCGCAAACACATCAAAGGCCGCGCCAGCAACGTGGCCGGATTTCAATGCATCAGCGAGGGCTTCTTCGTCAACCAAGCCACCACGCGCACAGTTCACAATCCGCACACCTTTCTTCAGCTTGGCGATGTTTTCGCGGCTAAGGATGTTGGCTGTCTGATCGGTGAACGGAACATGCAACGTGATAAAGTCAGCACGCGCGAACAGCTCATCAAGCTCGACCTTCTCAACGCCCATCTTGTCGGCTTTTTCCTCGCCCAAGTAGGGGTCAAACGCGACGACTTTCATTTTCAAACCGCGTGCACGGTCACACACGATCCCGCCGATGTTACCCGCGCCAATAACGCCGAGGGTTTTACCAGTCAGTTCAACACCCATGAACTTGGATTTTTCCCATTTACCGGCGTGTGTGGACTCAGACGCCTCTGGGATTTGGCGGGCCACAGCGAACATCATTGCAATGGCGTGTTCAGCCGTTGTGATCATGTTGCCGAATGGCGTGTTCATCACGATCACACCTTTCTTGGACGCGGCTTCTTTGTCGATGTTGTCGGTGCCGATACCCGCACGCGCAATCACCTTAAGGTTGGTCGCATTGTTCAGGATTTTTTCGGTAACTTTGGTCGCAGAGCGGATTGCAAGACCATCATATTGGCCGATCACTTCAGCCAGTTTGTCTTTATCCTTGCCGAGGTCAGGTTGGAAATCGACCTCAATACCGCGGTCACGGAAAATCTGAACAGCGGTTTCGGAGAGTTTGTCGGAAACGAGTACTTTGGGCATTTTATGTCCTTTCGGGCGCGCTCATCAGAGCCTACGTCTCTTCTTTGCGAAGAGAGCCAGCAGGCTCGATGAGGGCAATGTTTAAACGGAAATTTCGGTTTGGAACGCCCAATCGAGCCACGGTAACATCGCTTCGATGTCAGACGTCTCGATTGTCGCGCCACACCAGATACGAAGGCCCGCAGGCGCATCGCGATAAGCGCCGATATCCAGTGCAATACCTTCGGCCTCAAGCCGCTTGGCAATTGCTTTGGCGAATGCAGCACCGTCTGTGATCCGCGGGTCAGTGAACTTCAAGCACACCGATGTGTTCGAACGTGTCGCCATATCGACAGCTAGATTGTCGATCCAGTCGCGCGTGGCACAGAAATTCCAGATCGCGTTGGCGTTTGCATCGGCGCGCATGCGCAATGCATCCAGACCACCGATAGACTTCGCCCAGTTCAACGCGAACAGGTAGTCTTCGACGCACAGCATGGATGGCGTGTTGATCGTTGCACCTGTGAAGATACCGTCGATCAGCTTGCCGCCTTTGGTCATGCGGAAAATCTTCGGCATCGGCCAAGCAGGTGTGTAGTTTTCAAGACGTTCAACAGCACGCGGGGACAAAACGATCATCCCGTGCGCCGCTTCGCCACCCATAACCTTTTGCCAGGAGAACGTTGTAACGTCGAGTTTGTCCCAAGGAAGGTCTTGGGCAAATGCAGCCGAAGTCGCGTCACAGATCGTCAGTCCAGCACGGTTCGCAGGGATCGGATCACCTGCAACACGCACGCCGGATGTTGTACCATTCCACGTGAACACAACGTCTTGGTCGTAATCCAACGCGGTCATGTCGATGATGTGACCGTAGTCCGCGACATGCTCGCTCGCATCAATTTTCAGCTGCTTAACAACATCGCTAACCCAGCCTGCGCCGAAGCTTTCCCATGCAACCATCTGCACAGGGCGTTCCCCAAGAAGGGACCACATCGCCATTTCCATCGCGCCAGTATCAGACGCGGGAACGATACCGATTTTGTAATCCGCAGGAATGCCAAGCACGTCGCGCGTGCCCTCAATCGCTGCTTTCAATTTGTCTTTGCCCACAGCGGCACGATGCGAACGACCAAGCGGAGCGTCTTTCAGTGCGTCGAGTGACCATGTGGGGGGTTTGGCACAGGGGCCAGAGGAAAAACGCGGATTCGCCGGCCGCGTTGCCGGTTGTTGTATAGCCATTGCTGGTATCCTTACAGATAAATGCCCTTCGTTGGGGAAGGGTGTCCCACCGCCGCATGTACGGGGTTCACTGCGGTCCGGCAACAGCAAACCTGATAAATTTGAAAAGTTCGGGTTGCGATTTCGCGCTCGGCAGGGTTTTTGGCAGCAAATCGAAAGGACTGCACATGTTTGTTATCACCTTGATTGCCAAAGCGGGCGACTTGGACCCAGCCTTGGTCGAATCGCTGCGCAATGCGTGGGGTGGTCAGTCGGCCCAGTGGTTGGCCGCAGATGAAGCGGCTGAATTTGCGATTTCAGCAAAGCCGGAAAACCTATGGACTGTCTGGACTGACGTTCAAGGCATGGGCGTTGATCTGGTCTGCCAGCCGCTTGAAGGTCGCCGCAAGAAGATGCTGCTTGCTGATATGGACAGCACCATGATCCAGCAGGAATGTATCGACGAACTGGCCGACGAAGCAGGCGTTGGTGCGCATGTTGCCAACATCACAGCGCGTGCGATGAACGGCGAGTTGGATTTTGAAGCGGCGATTGATGAACGGGTCGGGCTTCTCAAAGGGTTGGACGCTGCGATTATCGATCACGTCCTGAAAACACGGATCACGTACATGCCGGGCGGACGCACCTTGGTGCAGACCATGAAGGCAAATGGTGGCTACGGTGCTTTGGTGTCCGGCGGCTTTACCGCATTCACCGCCAAAGTTGCGTTGGAATTGGGCTTCGACGAAAACCGCGCCAACACGCTTGAGATCGCGGATGATAAGCTTACGGGGCGTGTTGTGCGCCCTATCCTTGGCCAACAGGCGAAACTTGATGCGTTGGGTGAGATCACGAAGCGTTTGGGTATCTCAAAGCAAGACGTTCTCGCCGTTGGGGACGGAATGAACGACCTGTTGATGCTGTCAAACGCAGGAACAGGCGTTGCATTGCATGGGAAACCCGCCCTGCAAGAAAAATGTGATGTGCGGATCAACCACGGCGACCTCACCGCGCTTCTTTACCTTCAGGGATACGCCAAAGACGAATTTGCTGCGTGATTGAAGTCACACCTGATGTCCTCGCACTATTGCTCGCAGTTGCGTTCTTTGCCGGTTTTGTTGATGCGATCGCTGGCGGCGGCGGCTTAATCACGGTTCCCGTCCTGATCATCGCGGGCGCACCACCATTAACCGCCATCGCAACCAACAAAGTACAGGCTGTGTTTGGTGCTGGCATGGCCGCTTACAGCTACGGTCGCGCTGGCCATGTCGATCTACGCCGCCAGTTCTGGGTGGCGCTGCTTGCGCTTGGTGCGGGTGGCGCGGGCGCACTTCTTACGTCGACCTTACCGACCCAGTTGATCCGGATTGCTTTGCCAGTTCTCTTGGTCGCCATTGCCTTGTTCTTTGCATTCAAACCAGGATTGAACGACATCGACCGAACGGCGCGGATGGGTCCGCTGGTGTTTTCACTTTCGATTGTACCATTGGTCGGGTTTTACGACGGGTTGATCGGCCCGGGTGCAGGTGCGTTCTACATGATCGGCTTCGTCGCCCTCGCAGGATACGGTGTTTTAAAAGCGACCGCACACACCAAACTATTGAACTTTTCATCCAACTTCGGCGGGCTACTTGTCTATGCGCTGGTCGCAAGCCCGTGGTGGATCACGGGCCTGCTGATGGGTTTTGCGCAAATGGCGGGGGCCTATGTCGGCGCGCGCATGGCAATGCGAATTGGCTCTCGATTAATCAAGCCATTGCTGGTCGCTTCGGCAAGCGTTCTCGCTGCGAAATTGATTTGGGACCTGATTTAGGCCGCAAGTGTTGCGCGTGTTTTGCCGATCATTAACGCGGCGCGTGCTGCCTCGCGCCCCTTTTCCACAAAGTGGTTGCGGTAAATCGCGTTGTGGTGCTCGGTTTCCTGATACTGGTGCGGTGTGAGCGAGACGGACAACACAGGGACACCTGTGTCCAACGCAACCCGCATCAAACCGTCTACAACAGCAGATGCCACAAAATCGTGCCGATATATGCCGCCATCAACCACAAACGCGGCGCAAGCGATCGCTGCATAACCTCCCGATTTGGCGAGATCTTGGGCGACGAGCGGCATTTCAAATGCGCCTGGTACGCTGAAGACATCAACTTGAGCGGCAGGAATAAGTTCAACAAAACCGTCATAGGCACGATCAACAATGTCAGCATGCCATTGCGCCTTGATAAAGGCATAGCGTGAAGTGGATGTCATTGGGGTCTCCTTTTTCCCTAAACCACGCAATTGCGCGGGTGACACATCACCTCGGGGCAAAGGATCGCTGCGCGCATGGACCCCGCACACACACCGACGCTCTCTCTCATCCGGACTATGACCGTCGGCTCTGGAATTTCACCAGTATCTGCTGGCACCCCGATTTGGGGCCGCTCGCGGGCTATCACCGCCGGTGGGGAATTTCACCCCGCCCTGAGAACACGTCCTCAATGGCGGATTCATGGGCGTCAGGCAAGGGCTGAACTTGGGCGCATATCACCCGTAATCAGTCCCGCGAAGTTCTTCAGGTCGGGGTTGCGATAGGCTTTCACCACCGGATCGCGGGCGTCCAGCACGCCCAGCTTGCACAAAATCGAAGCGATTGCGCAGTCGCGCGCACGCTGCGCCCCGTCAACGATCTTTAGCGCTACGCCCAGCCGTTGCTCAGGCAAAATCGCGACAAAATACCCTTCGGCTCCCGTTTTGAATGCACCTTTGCCTTTCGCGGCCCGCATCAACTGCGTGCAAGCGCGATCATCATTGGCCACCAGTTCGGGGTGCGCGATCATCGCTTCGCGCAGGCGAACCATTGCGGCCCCGCGCGTATCGCTACCAGCACAGGCATATTTTGCCATCGCACGCCCCATCCCCAACAGGCTTGTCGCAAAATTCGGAGCAGAACATCCGTCAATGCCCCACGCTGGGCTATCCTCGCCTGTGACTTCTTCGAATGTGGATTTGATCAGAACCTGTAGCGGATGATCCACATTCTCATACTCCGGCCCCCAACCGTTTGCTTTGGTCATTGTCAGAAACCCGCAGTGTTTCCCCGAACATTCGTTGTGGTAGCGGCACGGCGTCGCGTCCGTTTTGATCATTGCGTTGCGCGCGGCTTCATCCATTGGCCAATTCGGGCCACACCGGAAAGCATCATCGCCAAACCCCAGATCGCCCATCCACTTCTGAATCCGGTCCGTATGGATCGCTGCTGCCGAATGGGAGGCAGAGGCCAACGCCAAATGCTGTGATGTCAGGCCAAACCGATCTGCGACACCACTTTCCACCAATGGCAACGCCTGTAACATCTTCGCAGAGGATCGCGGGTAAACGATCGCATGGGGATCGCCCCACGAATGGACAATTTCACCCCCTTCATCGACCACAACTGCGTGACCTTGATGGACGCTTTCCAGCATTCCACCACGCCAAAGTTCAACGAAATCTACTGGATTAGACATGAAACTCTCCGAATGCGCGGTGATCCGCGCAAATAATTGGGGACAAAGGGCTTTCCCATTTAGGCAAAAACTTGCTATTGCTATGGGTATCGAGTTGAAACCGCTCAATCTAGCCGAAAAGATACCCATCAGAGGTACTGCGCTATATAGAGCAACCAGAGGCACGGACAGCTTGGAGGCTGTAATTATGATTTCAAAGTTTACACACGCAATTGGCGTGGTCGCACTCATGACATTGGGGACTTCTGCGCTCGCGCAAGAAGCCAGCTCCAATCGCGTAGCGGCAAACACCGACTGGTCTGTCTTCGTTGAAGACAACCCAACAGAATGCTGGGCCGTTTCCGCGCCCAAGGAAACAGTGAACTCCCGCGATGGACAGGTTGTATCTGTACGCCGTGGTGAAATCCTGTTGTTCGTCTTTTACCGCCCAGGCGCAGGTGTGAACGGCCAAGTGACGTTTACTGGCGGCTACCCATTCGCGAGCGGTTCGACAGCTGAACTCGACATCGGTGGCACAACGTTTGACCTGTTCACCGAGGGTGAGTGGGCCTGGCCAGCAACACCAGAAGACGATGCACGCATTGTGGCCGCGATGAAACGCGGATCATCCGCAACTGTTAGCGCGCGGTCCGGTCGTGGCACAGTTACGCGCGATACGTTCTCATTGCTCGGCTTTACAGCGGGCGTCGAAGAGGCTGCGAACCGCTGTTCCAGCTAAAACGTGACCTATGCGAAATTACGGGGGCCGGTTTTCTTTGGAAACCGGCCTTTCGTCTTATATAGGGCCTGAAACCAACCGAGGACGATTCTCATGGAACCGCAAGCGCCCATCACCCAAGACGTCATGACGATCAAACGTGTGTTGCCCGAGGGCGGACCTGTGAACATCGTTGGCCTGACCCGTGACCAGCTGCACGACGCGCTGATCGGGCTGGGCGTTAAGGAAAAGCAAGCCAAGATGCGGGTCAACCAAATCTGGCAGTGGCTATACCATTGGGGCGTGCGGGACTTTGACGTCATGACGAACCTGTCCAAAGACTTCCGTGTGACCTTGGCCGCGCACTTCAAAATTGAACTGCCCGAGGTCGTGACCAAAGAGGTCTCCAGCGATGGCACGCGCAAATATCTTGTGCGGATCGCGGGCGGCCATGAGGTTGAGGTTGTTTACATCCCCGAAACCGACCGCGGCACCCTGTGTATTTCGTCCCAAGTTGGCTGCACCCTAACGTGTAGCTTCTGTCACACAGGCACCCAGAAGCTGGTGCGCAACCTGACAGCGGGTGAGATTATCGGCCAAGTCATGTTGGCGCGTGATGACCTGAACGAATGGCCTGAGCAGGGACAATCCCATGCCGACATGGGCCCACGTTTGCTGTCCAACATCGTGCTCATGGGCATGGGTGAGCCGCTTTATAATTTCGAAAACGTGCGCGACGCGATGAAAATCGCGATGGACCCTGAAGGCATTCAGCTATCTCGCCGTCGCATCACGCTATCGACCTCAGGCGTTGTCCCCGAAATCGCACGGACTGCCGATGAGATCGGATGCCAGCTGGCGGTGTCTTTCCACGCGACGACAGATGAAGTGCGCAACAAGCTCGTCCCGATCAACAAACGTTGGAACATCGAAGAACTGCTCAAGGCACTCGCGGCCTACCCGAAAGTGTCTAATTCAGAACGTATCACGTTTGAATATGTGATGCTTAAGGACGTGAACGACAGCGACGAGGACGCGCGCCGTCTTATGAAACTGATCGAAGGCATTCCCGCCAAGATCAATCTCATTCCCTTCAATGAATGGCCCGGTGCGCCATACCAACGTTCGGATCCTGACCGGATCAAGGCATTCGCAGATATCGTTCACAATGCTGGCTATGCGTCCCCTGTAAGACGTCCGCGCGGCGAAGACATTATGGCGGCCTGTGGTCAGCTTAAATCAGCGACGGAACGTGCACGTAAATCCCGCAAAGAAATTGAAGCAGACGCAGGTCTTTAGGGTTTCTTAACCATCGACTGACAGGGTTCCGAAATGGAAGAGATAACCCTGAAAGTCCCGCCTGAAATGAGTGCGGCCCTCACACGAATTGCACAGCGCGATGACATCAGTGTCGGGCAGTTGATCCGCAGTTCCATCGAAAAAGAATTCTACCGCCGCGAGAAAGCGAAGACGGCTTTCATGCCGGATGAGCGCCTCGTCGCCCCCTTACGGGCGCTTCTTGCGGATGATTTTGCCTATGCGAATGGCTGGGTAGATCTAGCTGCCCGTCTTCACCGCAAGGGGTATAAAGTCAACGAGGCGGGCGGCGGGATCGCGGTGTTCCGTCTGGATGGCACGAAGGTCTGCAAAGGCTCCGACCTTGGATGCAGCTACTCGAAGTTGATGAAACGCTTCAATGCCCCATTTCCCAACCACGCGCATCGAAAGCTCCGCGACCGCGTCCTTATCGCCCCGGAATAACGCCGCGCTTTTCGCCCGCACCTTCCCAGTTGTTCAATGCGTCAACGGCTTCTTCAGCGGTTTCAACAAAGCGGAACAACTCAAGATCATCGGCTGAAATAGTACCGGCCTCGGACAGCGCATCCCAGTTGATGATGCTTTCCCAGAACGCACGACCAAACAGCAGGAACGGTACGCGCTCCATACGGCCAGTTTGGATCAAGGTCAGCGCTTCGAACGTTTCGTCAAGCGTCCCGAAGCCGCCAGGAAACACGGTGATCGCCTTAGCACGCATCAGGAAATGCATCTTGCGGATGGCGAAGTAGTGGAAATTGAAACACAGCTCCGGTGTGACGTATTCATTCGGTGCCTGTTCATGCGGCAAGACAATGTTCAGGCCGATCGACTTCCCGCCTGCTTCAACCGCACCGAGGTTCCCTGCCTCCATAACGCCCGGACCACCACCGGTCACTATGACGTTCTCGTGGGATTCACCGGTTTCCGTCATGAGCTTCGCAAACTTGCGCGCCTCATCGTAGTACTTTGACAAATCCGCCAATGTTTCGGTTCGAGCACTGCTTTTGTTCTCAGGGGACGGAATACGT
>Ga0209121_10002593_pt1 | contig 18240 bp, 14 predicted proteins | sample Cruoilmetagenom3_FD_187292 | JGI IMG/M metagenome (GOLD analysis project Ga0209121, IMG submission 187292) | Oil polluted marine microbial communities from Coal Oil Point, Santa Barbara, California, USA - Sample 3 (SPAdes) (version 2) | ecosystem: Environmental > Aquatic > Marine > Oil seeps ... | reverse complement strand
AGATATGCGTCACGTAAATTGCTTGCTATCGGATGCCCCATATGATCCATGGAAATATTATAAGCCGCTCCTGTACCCCCATCCTCACCATCGATGGATAGAGCCCCTGCATAGGGATTTCGCGCGAGATTATTCAATACCGCAAGGGCTGTACTCGTGCCCGAAATTTTCGGGTATACAGGCACTCGGAAGCCCCACGCCATATACATAGATTGGATCATTTTGGCGACTGATTCTTCAATAGAATATTTTGTCTGATGTGTAGGCGGACTTGGTAAATCTATCTCCGGTGGTACACCTCGAATCGCCGCTATCAGTTTATCCACCTTGTACGATTGAAGGAGACCACCATCGCCAGGCTTGGCTCCCTGACCATATTTGATCTCAATAGCGCACGGGTCTTCCTTCATTTCGGGCAGGGCGCGAATAATCCCATCCCAGCCAAAATAACCGCTTGCAATTTGCAGAATCACATATTTAAGGAAACGGGAGCGCAGCAGTCTTGGTGGACAACCGCCTTCACCTGTTCCCATCCGCACAGGCATACCAAGTTCTTCATTCAAATATGCCACACCCATCTGCAGACCCTCCCACATGGTAGGAGAGAGCGCTCCGAAGGACATACCACTAATAATGAGTGGATAAATTTCTCGCACCGGTGGAACCCAGCCATTCTCCTTAGAGACCTTCACTACTTCTTCCGGCGGCAAGATACGTCCTAAAAGTGTCCTGAGTTCAAATTCATGACGACCGGCATCTAATGCCGGATCGGTAAGCATCGAGATTCGAACAAATTTGATCTGATCAAGGACGCTTTCCGGCGAATTTCGACGTCCACCGCGTCGCCTGGGTTCACCCCTGGTGTCTCTGTGGAAACGCAACTTGTCAATTTCATCACTGCGGACAGGAACAATCGCATTATTGGGACAGACAAGGTTACACATGCCGCAACCTACGCATGCATGCTCCGGATCGGTGCGTTGACGAATGCCGTGGTAAACGCCGTAGACATTACCCGGCTTTTCCTCCAATCCTAAAGAAACATCAATAACCCGTTTCCTGTGAACACCAAGCTCAATGGCCTGCACCGGACAGACAGCCGTACACTCACCACAGAGGGTACATTTATCTTTATCCCACAGGACTTGCCAGTGCAGATCGACGGTGCTTAATGTAGATGGGCTAATCGTTCCCATTGATTCCACTTTTTCGCCTCCTCCCGTTCCGGTCCAACATAGACTGTGTCACATCTCATAGGCTGAAAATCCCGGCTTTTGTCACGATCCGGTACAACTGCATCCAGCCCACACATCTCAGAAGAAAAGGCAAAGATACCCGGCTTTCCACCTACCACACCTGGCCGCAACTTTTTACTGTCCTGAACCATAAACAATGTCTTATCCGGCAAACAGCCAATCACACAATTGGGTCCATCTATGATCATAGGGCGGCAGCTCTGTTTCAAGCGGCGCAGCCACTCACCATCGGGATGACGCTCGAGTTCTTCGTCCATAAGTGGCGTTATGATATGTTTGTAACCCTCCAGTCCTAACTTTAGATGGTAAAGAGTATAGTGAAGAATATGGGTAAACACTTCAGAATCGGATTTATATCCCATATAGCCAGGATTTCCGCGCGACGTGAGAAATTCCCGAATGGGGACAAAGGCTGTGTTTTCTCCGTTGGTCATGGTGGAGATACCCTCAATAAAAAAAGGGTGACATGCATAGATGTCAATGGAATAGTTAGTGTTTTGCCGTCCCTGAGCCATGATCGTGCGGGCCTTGAGTTCCTTGCGGTTCAGTCCTAAATAATCCGCCAATATCACGGGATCACCAACTTCTTTGATCATTATCACATCAGGCCAGAAACTAAAGACCAGGATTGATTCGTCAACTTCGCCCATCTGCCGCAATCGGACACGTGTTTGCATCAGTCGCTGATGAATTTCTTCTTCACTGAACTCTTTCCATTCAGAGGGATATTCATAGACCCGAATCAACTAGTTATCCCGATTCGGTGTACCGGATGGAGGTTGCTTGGGCGGACGGATGGAAAGTTCATAGCCAGTTCTGAAACCATATTCCGCCATAAATCGATCCAGCTTTTTAACACCTTCATCAGAAAAAATACCTGAAAGAACAGGTTTCCCCTTGAAATGTTCGAGATCACCACCAAGGTCAGCGAGGAATAATCCTAAACCTGAACCATCGTAGCCTTCCTTCATGTTTTCAAGCGCATGCAGGGCAACCATAGGGGAAAGTGGTTCCTGACTCGTAATGCCGATTAAACGACACATAAAACATATCCTTTTTACTAATATTACCCTTTTTCGGAATACAGACAAAAAAAAGGTTTTTACCTTTGTCATTGCTAATATTATGCCATAAGCGTAACTATCTAAGATATCTACATTTATGTGATTAAAAAAATATTTATTCAAAAAGATAAAACAAATTTGTATTTTTTCTAGGCATAAAACAACATAATTGCAGGAATTTTATATTGGCGCAGCTTTGAGGCGGGTCTTCATAAATATAGTTAAACAATTAACTAAATTACGCATAATATGGTATATATCAACACCGGATTAAAAAGGAACAAATGTTTATGTTTACTATCCCAACCATTCAAAAGGTGTAAGATGAAAAAGGCGTCGATAATATCGATGGCTATATTTATTATTATTTTTGTTCTTTGGGGGTGTTCTTCTAAAGAATCCGCTACGGACTTCATTGATGATCAACCTGCCCTTCTCACAGAGCATGAAAGAGAACACATCATACAATTAAACAAAAAACTTCTCGAAGAACTGGATATCCACATAAAAGTTGCCATTTTAAAAGAGGCTTCCCCCAATATTAATCAAAAGGCCATTCAGCTTTTCGGCGAAAATGCCCTTGGCAAAAAAACACGCGGGGCTAAAGGGGTCCTCTTTCTGGTTGATCCGGCAGGAAAACAGGTAAGAGTGGAAATAGGTTATGATCTGGAACCTGTTTTTACAGATGGTTTCATAGGATATATCGAGCGGAAACAGATGTTTCCCTTTTTTCAAACCGGCAAAGTAGGACCGGGAATTGAGGCTACTGTGGAACTTCTGGTTGGTAAGGCCCTTGGTACCATTGATGCGTCAGATTATATATTACGGCAAAAACAAACTGCGGTTGGCACTCATTATTCCGGCGGGGGTGGGGCTCGAACCAAGGTGAAAATCGGTTCCGGTACCCCTGAAAAGCAAACGACTCCCCTGGCACATGAATTTGACCCCCAACCCTCTCCTCAAATGGTTCTGGAAAAGTACATGGAAGTCCTTACATTACGCATCAAAGATCCCAACCTGGAACTATACACCCCTGAAACTCGCGAGTTTTTCAAAAAGTGTATTGTGACGGATGCCCAACAAGATAATTCATTAAGAAATCTGGAAAAGATAATCACTCAGGCTACTGTTTTTCAGCACGGGAATCTCGCCGTCATCCGATTTCCTATAACCAACCGCCATGCGGCACCATATTTTCTACGACGAAACAACAAAGGCTGGATGCTGGACTTTGTAACAATGAATAAAACTATGGGGTTTAATCACAAGAATCAGTGGTTTTTCCTAATTAGGAATCACAGTTTCATGTTCGGTTTTGAGGATGTATTTTTTGATAAAAACGGATTCCCCCACATAAAAAAGTGAAAAAGGGTAGAAATAATCAGAGCTTGGTAGGTTCTAAAACTGCATCCAGGTTATTATTGGAATTCAATGACTTAGAGTTGGTTTTGAACCTTAAATCATTCCGATACACTCATTAATTGCAAATGGGGGCAATAATTCCTCTAAATCAGCGGTATTGACGATAATTTATGCCATATTTCTTAGTTTTATAGCCAAACTTCCTTTCAGTTGTTTCAAGCAGTTTTGCAGCCCTTGCCATGTTACCACGGGCATTCCTAAGGGCATCAATGATCATCTCCCTCTCCACATTTCCGACACGGTCTTCGAGTGACTGGCCGGAAGTAATTTCGGTTTCTTCCCAGGTCTGAAGCGTTGGAGGAAGGTGATAGCTCTGGACAACCTTTCCATCGCAGAGAAGAACTGCTCTCTCGATACAGTTCTCCAGCTCACGCACATTCCCCGGCCAGTGATACTGCATCAACATATCGATGGTGGAGGAAGATAAGCGCAGGACATCTTTCCTGTGTTCCTTTGCATATTTTTCCAGAAAATAATCGGCCAGAAGGAGAATATCGGTCTTATGCTCCCTCAAGGGGGGAAGATAAATGGGAAAAACATTCAAACGATAGTAGAGATCATTCCTGAAGGTCTCTTTTTCAACGGCCTCTTCTAAATTTTTATTGGTAGCGGCGATAATTCTCACGTCGGCCTTTATAGTCTTGAGACCACCCACCCTTTCAAATTCCTTTTCCTGCAATACCCTTAAAAGCTTTAACTGAACATCGCCTCCAACAACCCCAATCTCATCCAGAAAGATAGTACCCTTATGGGCAAGCTCAAACTTTCCCTGTTTTTGCCTGATTGCCCCGGTAAAGGCCCCTTTCTCATGACCGAAAAGTTCAGACTCAACAAGGTTTGCCGGTATAGCAGCACAGTTAATCTTAACAAACGGTTTTCCTGCCCTCAAACTGTTATAGTGAATGGCATTGGCTACCAGTTCTTTTCCCGTTCCGCTCTCCCCCCGGATCAAAACGGTTGCATTGCTTCGAGAAACCTGGGATATCATCCGGAAAACTTCACGCATCTTATTGCTGTTACCAATGATACTGGTAATGTTATATTTATTGGATAACTCCTCCTTGAGACGTCTATTCTCTTCCCTCAACCGCTCTTTCTCAAGATTGATCCTTTCAAGGTTAACCACTTGCTGAGCGATCATGGTACCGATAATGGTCAGAAATCTCTCCCCATCCTCGAGAGAATATGTCTCATTAAATGGATGATCAACGCTCAAGGTACCGATAATCTGTTGTTTATTTTTAATGGGGACACAGAAAAAAGAGAGTTCTTCTTCAATGACCTGCCTCCTGGATTTCGTCCGGTTGAGAAAGAGTGGCTCCTCACTGATCTTTGGTACAACTTTCGCCTTTCCAGTCTGGATGACCTGTCCGGTAATCCCCTCACCGGGTTTGTACTTTCCCCTATTTATTGCAGCCCTTGAAAGACCATGAGCAACCTCAATGCTGATCTCATCACTAAGTGGGTTCAATATCGTGACTATTCCACGTACCATATCCATCTTATTGGATAGGATATTCAATACGCTGTACAGAGATTTCTTGAGATCAAGGGTAGCATTCAAAGTTCTCGCAATCTCATAAAGGCAGGTTGATTCCTCGATTTTGTTCATCTCATACCTTCTCTTGGGCTATTCTTTCCAGGTCCCCGTCTTTTAACTTTATATAATCCATATAATACTTGCGATTGGCCTTTTACACCAAAAGAGAAATCGTCAAGAATCCTCTCACCAGATAAATAACATATATGAGAGATGAAATCGCATGTCAAGAATAAAACTACATATTTGTTTTTTATTCTTATTTTTCCTGCATAAATGTTGCTTACGTTATTCCTTCATTTTTGTTTCTATAGCAATAGTACCTGAATATTCAGGTAGTTATATTTATCAGACAACTTTGGCATATAATTTGTGTAATATAGACTATACGGAGAGATCGTCTGATGTCAAAACAATTCCTTGTCTTTCAACACATGCCCTGGGAGAGACCGGGGCAATACCTGATCCGTCCAGCGGGAAAATTCGATGTGAATTTGCACATTGTAGAAGTCTGGCATCAGACGATTCCTGACATCAGTTTATATGATGGGCTGATAGTTCTTGGAGGGGGGCCTAATGTTGACCAGGAAGACCAATTTCCTTTCCTCATAAGTGAAAAGGTGGCCATCCGCCAAACTATTGAGCTGAACATGCCCTATCTTGGATTTTGTCTGGGGCATCAGCTTTTAGCTGATGCCCTGGGTGCCAGGATAGAACCGAATTTCCATCATAGTATTGGTTTTATCAAGGGGCGACTTACAAAGAATGGCCTTGATCATCCCCTTTTTTATAGCATTCCTGGATCTTTCCCCCTCTTTAAGTGGCACTCCCAGGCCGTCTCACAACCTTTGCCAAAAGAGGTAGAAGTTCTGGCAATCTCAACAGACTGTGAAGTGGAAGCCATTTCAGTAAAGGACCGACCTCATATCATCGGTCTTCAGTTCGACAATCAATCTGCCAATTATGAAGATGTTGAAGAATGGCTGGAAGGTGATCAAGGTTGGCTATCATCTCTTACCAAGCCCCAGATAAATCCTGCTTCTGTACTTGCAGATGCCAGGAGACTGGAAGGTATCATGGAAGATCAGTTTGAGATTATCTTCAGAAACTATATGGATATAATATCCTGGACATACAAGTAAAAATTGTTCAGGTGACAGATAGTCTCTTCTTAATCCGGTAACATCTATTTATGAATCAACGGGCGATTAAAACCAATTAATTTGATATAAAACGACATATTTGCATTTCATTTTTGCTTTTCCTGTATAAATTGTGCCCTCTTTAATAGTGGCCATAGATTGTCATTGACAATCTCGTGGAACTTCAACGATAATTAACGGGGTTTGTTCAACGCAACCCCGAAATTATTTCAAGTCAAAATCGACAAAAAAGGTAAAAAATGAGCAAATCTAAATATTGCCCCGACCCAACACTCAAAATCGGTGAAAAGCTACATGGTTTTCATGTGCTCAGGATTGAGCAGATACCCGATATAAGGGTTACGGCATACGAGACAAAACATAAAAAGACCGGTGCAAGGGTTCTCCACCTTCATTGTGACGATAAAGAGAACCTCTATTCCATCGGTTTCCGCACCCCACCTGAGGATTCCACAGGAATTGCACATATTCTGGAACATTCTGTCCTGGCAGGCTCTGAAAAGTTTCCACTGAAAGATGCATTCAACGAACTGGCCAGGGGGACGCTCCAGACCTTCATCAATGCCTTCACCTATCCTGATAAGACGATATACCCTGTTGCAAGTCAGGTGAGGGCCGATTTCTTTAACCTGGCACGCGTTTATACTGACCTCGTATTGAGACCCCGCCTATTAAAAGAGACCTTCTATCAGGAAGGTCACCATCTGGAATTTGAAGATCTTGAAGATATTGAAAGTAATCTTAAAATCTCAGGAATCGTATACAATGAGATGAAAGGCGCTTATTCTTCTCCTGATGCCCTTATGTACAAGTCAATCCAGGAAAACCTCTACCCGGATATCACTTATGCTTTTGATTCGGGGGGAGACCCGGATGTGATTCCATCTCTTACCTATGAACAGTTCAAGGAATTTCACCGCTCTTACTATTCACCGACAAATGCCAGGTTTTTTCTCTACGGAAATATTTCCACAGAGGATCACCTAATTTTTCTAAAAGAGATGCTGTCAGGATTTGATCGTGTAGAAATCAACTCTCATATCGAAAGCCAAAAGAAGTGGGAAAAACCACGGAATGAACATGGCTTTTACCCCATCGGAAAGGAAGATGACCTTAAGAGGAAGACCGCGGTAAATATGGCGTGGATGATGGCAGAAAATACCGATCATGAAACCGTGCTGCTTCTTCGGATTGTATCAGGAGCCCTGGTCGGGAGCGCGGCGGGGCCGCTTCGAAAGGCCCTGATCGACTCCGGCCTGGGCGAAGATCTGTCTCCCGTAACCGGCCTTGAGCAGAATCTGAAACAGGTCGCCTTTGCCGTGGGGCTCAGGGGAACTGATCCCGATAAGACAGAACGTGTTGAGAAATTGATCCTTGAGACCTTGCGAAAGGTGGCAGAGACCGGTTTTGAACGGGAGTTGATCGAAGGCGTGCTTCACAGAACGGAGTTCAGGGGCAAAGAAATCGTTCGCAGCCGTATGCCATACGGCATCACCCTTATGGGTAGAGCCTATCATACCTGGCTCTATGATGGTGACCCGCTGGTCGGACTGAAATTTCCTCAAATCATAGAAAAAATCCGAAAAAAGTGGGAAGAAGAACCCCAACTATTTCAGAAAATTGTCCAAAAATGGTTTCTTGATAATCCCCACCGACTCCTCTCAATCATGGAGCCGAGTAAGACATATACCGAGGAACGAGAAGAAATCTTCAGGAAAAAGATGTCACGTCTTAAGGCTTCTCTTTACAGGGAGGAAATTGAAAAGATAGGCAAGGAATCTCTTTCGCTCAGGAAGATGCAGATGGAACCGGACTTACCTTCTGCACTGGCTACCCTCCCAAGGTTGAAACTGAGCGATATTCCCCGCACCATAGAGACAATTCCTATTGAAGAAACTACAATTGCAGGAATTACCGCCTTGAAACATGAAATTTTTGCAAATGGTATCGCCTATCTCGATATCGCCTTTGATATCTCTGATATTCCTGAAGATCTTCAGCCCTACCTCCCACTCCTGGGAAAGCTTACTGCCGGTGTGGGTGCAGCGGGTCTTGGCTACGAGGAAATGGCAAAGCGGATTGTCTTAAAGACAGGGGGACTCTGGTGCAATCTCGTGACGGGGATGACCACAGATGGAAAAGACAACTGGCAAAAAATGATCTTCAGGGTGAAAGCGCTCCACCGAAACGTGCCGGATGCCGTAAATATCGTTTCAGACATATTGACGGAAGGAGATCTCTCAGATGAAGAACGCATACGGGATCTGATCCTAGAGTCTAAAAACAATCTGCATTCCTCTGTAATCCCCTCCGGTCATCTCTTTGCACGCAGGACTGCTGCTGCAGCCCTTTCCGTACCGGCATACCGCGATGAACAATGGAACGGGGGAACACAACTTAAACTTCTGAAAATAATCTCCGACAGTTTCCAGGATCAAAAAGGAGATATCCGCGAAAAGCTTTCCCGCCTGCGAAACATTGTTTTCGGCAAGGACAGACTTGTTCTGAATTTGACGGCAGATTCCGAAGGGATTGATCTTATTACGAAGAGTATAAACAGTTTAGCAGGGCGGTTGGCCAGTGGAGGGAGTCGAGGAGTTCCATCTATTCCTGAATTGCATCTGCAACACCGCGGTATAGCCATACCCGCGCAGGTCTGTTATGTGGCAAGAGTCCTTCCGGCGCCAACATATTCAGATCCTCTCTCCCCCATTCTCATGGTCCTGGCAAGACAACTCTCAAGCAGTTATTTATACAAGCGCATCAGGGTTCAGGGCGGGGCCTACGGCGGGATGTCACAGTATGATCCGATGAACGGCAACTTCTCTTTCCTCTCGTACAGGGATCCCCATCTCGTTGAAACCCTGAAGGTCTATAATGACGCCATTGATTTTATATCTGGAAATAAAATTGAGGATGAAGACCTTGAAAAAGCGATCATCGGCACCATAGGGTTACTGGACAAACCTATGGACCCATCAGGCAGAGGATACATCGCCCTGATCCGTAACTTTGCTGGCCTTACTGACAAAGATCGTCAGAGTTTCCGCAACCGTGCCTTTGACACGTCAACAGAATCTCTTATGGAAGCGGCCAGCCGTCTTTTAGCACCAGCGGTAAAATCATCTTCGGTTGCAGTATATGCGGCGGCCGAACGTCTCAGTAAAGCAAATGAAAAACTGGCTCCGAAGCTTGAAATAGAGACGTTAGTATGATATCCGGATCAGGTAGAGTCATTGAAAACTTTGAATAATACCCATTTTGTCATTGCGGTGAACCGAAGCCCTGTATGCAACGAAGGGAAAAGTGAGACAATCTTTAAATGCCGATAAAACAATAAGATTGCCACGTCGCTTCGCTCCTCGCAATGACTCAACAGACAATTTGGCAAAGGTTTTTCACCATGAAGCGAAATACAACAATTATGTTGGCCATAATATGTATTATTCTGGCGGCAGTTACACTCGCACTTAACTGGGGAAAGTTCTTCCCGGAGGAGAAAAAACCTGAACCTGTCTACAGAACCGAAAAAAAGGCACCGGTTATAAGGATACCCGAAAAGGAAAAAGCATACAAAATTGAAACAGAGATAAAGCCTCCGGTATCTGAAGAAAAGCCAGCCAGGGTTTCAGAAGCGCCTGCAATTGCACCCAGGATAATCAGAGTTGAAAAGAGCTATGAGGAAATACATCAGGAAGTTATAAATTTTTTCGATTACCTGGATCAGAAAGACTATATCAAAGCTTACGGATTGAAGGAGGGAACGTACAAATATTTTCTCAAGCTCATGGAAAAATTGTCTGCTAATCCACCAGCTGTTTCAGGAGAAACACAGGATATCTATATTCTGACACACAACATAGCTCATTTCTACAGGATAGCTGGGGAAAAGAACATCTCATTGATTAAAGATATCATTTCAAATGAAAGGGAAACAACTGAACCAACCATGGGACTTCTTTACGAGTGGGTCACAAAAGGGATAAAAGAGGACAGGAAAGAGATCAAAACCTCAATGAAAGATCTTTATGAATATGCCGGTTTTTTCCTAAATACCCTGGGAGGAAAGGCGTACTTATCAAGGAGGGATTCCAAGACGAGAATGCTTGTAACCTACTATTCCATTCTTACACTCGACAAAGCAAATAAAGAAAAACTAAACCGCCACGGGATAGACATCCGTCCATTGTTAGCACTTCTCCTTGATGATATACACAATCAGAAAAACTTAAGCCGCAAAAGCAAGTATCTTAAAAAGCTGAACTCCATCAGAGAGAAAAGAGGACACGTTAAAAACTGAAGCACTAAAGGTACTTTGCGGCTGATCACTGCCCATACCTGAGAGTAGTTACTTAAAACCTTGATAAAAACCCTTTATTTCTCCTGTACCACAGGTTAGGAACCAATTTATATAAAAACCTTGATGTCAATCCGATATATTCTCTGTCCCTCCTGTCAAACTGGCAGGCCTGTACTACTTTCTCTCTAATCCCCTGTTTGGTGCCACTTTCATTAAATATTTTATAGGCGCAATCAAACAGAGGGCTATACATATTTTTCTTTTCAAGATATCTATATACATTTCTGATTGTATTGGGGCCTTCGGGAGTTCCATCAATTTTTCCCATTACATTAATATCCGTCTCTATAGGATTTCCGTTGAATAACTCGTAGAAAAGTTGCCCGTATTTATGATTCTTACTCGCCTCCGAAGAAACGGTGACATATAAATCTCCCACCCCTGCCTGGCTGTGAAAGGCTTGAAAACTTCCACCCAGCAACTTCGACAACGACCTTATTTCAACTCCAGACCTGGCAAATATCGTTCCAGGAATAGAATTTCCAAGATTAAGACAATCAGCAACACCCTTTATATTTGCCACAATATTTTTTAGCGCTCCGCATGCTTCGACACCAATAATATCGAAGTTATAATATGATGTTAATTCTACTCTATCGCACTTCATTACCCCAGTCCTTACGATTTTTGACATTTTTTTGTTTCCGGTAACGGTTACACACACCGGTTTTCCGAGCGCTATATCAACATCAAAAAAAGGGCCGCCTATGCAAACGATTTTATACTTATGACTCACATTAAATAAACGGTTGTTGATCATCTGTGACGGCGTCACCAGTTCTTTTGTTTTTTCATCTGAAGCCAGACCTTTAATCGGCGATATGAAACAAGTATTTCCCTTTTTCTTGCCAATAATCGGCTTTAAATAGTTTAACAATTCTGGAAGTCTATCAACTGTAATTGAAAGAAAAATGAAGTCATTCTCTTCGACAGTTCTTTCCAGATCATTTGTAGCTGACACATTGGAGGATAATCTTGGAACGTTTTCTTTTCCACCCAATATTCTTCCAAGATCATCCGTCAGGTGTTTGGGGTTGAGATGCTCTTTATTTATTACATGGCACAAGTCAGCATCATGATAATAGATTGTGATCTTTTTATCGTCCCTTCCAAGCTTGTAAGCCAAAGAAGTTCCAAGTCTACCAGCTCCAATTATCGCGATTTTACTTGAATCCAAGCTATTCTCCCTATCTTCTCTTCCCGTAGGGGAAGGGGGGTTCGACATTTTACGGAAAATTGAGTATAGGTAAAAAAAGTGCTACCTGTCAAACAAAAACAATACGATGTTCCTGAATTATTATGTTCATTGGTTATGGAACAGGCGAGGAAACATGGTCAATTGAAACTTAAGGAGATGTTGCAGTAGAAACCGTAGCGGGGCAAAGAAAACCGTTCATTATTGATCTTGCAACAACTTCACTACAATTTCATAAGCACAGGCAAGGGCCTCACTTGATTGATCCAGCCTTGTCAATGGAACCATCTCGGAAATTGTTTCATGTATCTGCTTATCGTAAACGATACCGCCCAGATAAGTAGGGTGTATCATCAAATACTTTTCAGCAACAACTTGTATAATGCGACCTATGTTCTTGTCTACGGGATTCTCGACCATATTGGTAATCACTGCCGGTTGGATTTCCCCAATTTCCTTTTGCAGAGGTTCCATCACATCTTTCCCGCTCAATTCCTGGATGATCTGAAAAAGCTCTTTTATTGTTTGCACCTTGAGCTCATTTCTTGTATCCATGGCAATTTTGACAAGGGCCTGAAGAGATGGATTTCGGTTGGAGAGTCTGCTTAATCTTCGGTAAACTGCATTTCTAACAAACCCATATGCATTTTGAATAGATGTAGGCTCTGGGGTCAGAACAACAATTCTTTTGTGGGCAACAAGAAAAAAATCCAGTACATTAAAAGAAGTTCCAGCCCCAAGATCAAGCACAACATAATCAGCATTCAGCCTGAAAATGCTTTGTATAATCTTTACCTTCTGAGCAAATTGAGGGTTAGCCAGGGAAAGAATCTCACTGGCGCCACTGATAAGGCGAAGATTGTTAACCTCCGTATCGATACAGATATCTTCTAATGACCCAATTTTCCTTGTAACAAAATCGTTCAGAGTCTGCGGTGGACTCTTAATTCCCATGAGTGTGTGAAGGTTTGCCCCACCAAGATCGACATCCATGAGTATGGTCCTTTTGCCCATACGGGCCAACCAAAAGGCCAGGAAGACGCTCACGGTACTTTTGCCTATACCACCCTTTCCTCCACCTACAGCCCATACCTTCGGGACTGATTTCGCCTCAGTTTCGCGATTTTCTTTCACTTGATACCTTTCGAAAGCCTTGCACAATTTCGATTCTCAGATACCGGTAAATTCGGTAAATTTAAAAAAACATTCGATTAGTCACGATGTTTTTCCTTTGAAAGCTTAAATTTCGCAAAAAAGTTGTGCAAAGCTTTCTTTTTATATGAATCGGAAAAACATTACTTTTTCATAAGTGACTCCCATAAGCTGCAGATCAGGTTCTCTGCTCCGTCGCTTTCGTGACAGTACTTTTTTAATAGTTCACGATCAGTAACGGTCATCTCATTAAACTCGACACCTACCACGACGGTTTTTTTCCCCTCGTCAGAAACCTCCTTACCCCAGGCAATCGTACCTAACATATTGATTCCTCTATCTGTTTCCGGAATACCAATATGGATATTGACGTTTTTACCTATCATGTCAGTAAAGGGGCCCGTCCGATACTTTGCACCCAAAGCAATACAAGCCCCACCTAACGAGATATCCTGGGTGAGCCCCTCGAAAACTAAAGGACCTTTACCGTCTTCCCGGTCCTGGAAACTCTTCATCTTTACCCTTGTCGGGACTTCGTATCTGACTGTCTTTCGAACTGTTTGCGAAGGACCGATTACTGCCTCCGAACGGGCTTTATACAAATTCTTTAACAGGAGTTCAACATTTGGATGTTCTCTGCAAACCTCCATAAGTCCTCGTTTCGTGATTTTGACCAACTCAACACGAGTGATCGTTTCAACATCTGATTGAGATATTTTCTCTACTTCAAATGGGTAAATATCGCCAAAAAAATCGTTTGCTATCAAATCTTTACTGGATATTTTTTTGTCTTCCCTCCCCTCCTCTGGATGATCATAAGTCCTTTCGCTCAAGGCCCCGGATACTATAAAACTAATTTCATTTTCCACATTGCGGACCCTTTTCACCATCTTACCTGCAGGCAAAATGGCACGTACCAATCCTTCCATAACAGCGGCAATCTCAGGGTATGCCATCCTGACAAAAAAATTGTCAACCGGCATTTCCGGGGATTTGCATTCCTGAAGGGCGGAATGGAAGGCCCGATTTTCCTGAGGCGAAGGTTTAACTATCTGCCACACCGAGATTTCGGATGCAATGGCCTGTAATATCATGCTCTCATTAATAAAAAGTTGGGCAGCTTCCATGTACTCATCGGCGGCGGCATCAAGCAATTTTTTGCGTACCAGCAAATCTGCAAAGGTTTTATGAAGTACCGGACTCTCGGGTAAAATCTTAAGTATTTTTTCAAACTCTTTAATGGAATTTATCGTGATAGAACCATCAATAAAGCGATTAATGATGCTGCTTTGTCTCCCGATCTGATCGCTCAATATTCCTCACCCCCGGGTTAAATATTTTTCCTGCCTTTAATGGTTTTTATGATAGAATCTATACGATCGTTCATGTCCTCGCTTTTTTGATAGGAGAGACGTAATATTTTATAAAGCGAGTGCGTCTTTTTATCGAGTTTCAACAACATTTCAGAAAGCTGGGCAAGACGTTCACCCATAAGCCTAACCTGCTCCTGAACATCTTCGAGAGTTGTACCGGACAAGGAGACAGATTGTTCTCTTTTAAATTCCTTTATCAGCTTCTCGAGGTCTTCTTTTTCCTCTTCCGAAAGGCCAACATTAAATTCTGTCCTGGTTTCATCAGCCATGGTACCCCCGATTATCAAGATCGACCATATTTTTCCAATTCCTCTTTGATTTTGGAATCTATGGAAAACACACTTTTGCCTGGTGTCCTCAATGAATCTGAAATCCCACCATGATACACAGAATCGACTGCGTATCTTTTCCGTAATAGATTGAAACTTAGCAACGCAAGAATAATGACAGTGATAACATTTAAAAAAACTAATAAGGCCAACAGGTATACCTGTAACTTGTCATACCTGGAAAAAGAAGAAAGCGATTTGCCATCTGCTACATGCTCTACATGCTGCGTCAACACCCTTTCAGGAGGTTTTTGTTGTACAGGTTTCTTCTGTACAAGTTTCTTAGGAACAAAACCCTTAGATGGTGCACTCACCCAGTATACATCCAGAACAACGCGGTCTGGGGTGAACAGAGGAAAAGATTTAATCTTAAAATATGGAGAGTAGAGTTTGATATTGGCAGTTAAATGAGACCCTTGACGGGTGAAATTAATGGCATAAACTTGTTTGGTCCTCCTACGCAATTTCTGGAAGGGCATAGTCACAGTGGTAGTGCTGTCAAAAAAAACGATGGAGAATTCCCCTCTGCCTTTGATTACAGGTTCCTTAAATAAAACGGGTTTCTGAAAGTCGAACACAATTCTTGTAAATGTTTTATGTTCACCAAATCTGACACGTTTTAATTGGGCGGCCTCAGCGGACCTAACGTGGGGACACAATAAAATCAGAGCACCCATCAGCATTAGGCCTATCCTCATTTTGTTTCTCATAAAATTAATGTGCTGTTTTCTGTTGCTCATCCTTCTAATAACATCCCTATAGATTATAAAAATCGTATGAAACAGGAAACTTATACCACAGTTTGGGACTCTTTTTCAACAGTTTTACATTCGCTCGGCAAAGGCATGGACTCGGAGAAAAACAATGCGCGGATTGGTGAGCATTTAGGAATATGTTTTTTCAAATACCAGATGATTTTTTGATGGAGGGATTCTTAGAGTTTGTCATGAAATAAGTATTGCAATTACTTCATGACAGACTCTAATTGCTTTCGCCAAAAATATCAGCAGAGAAGATGTAAATCCTGGTATCTTTATCTGACCAGGCATCAGATGAAAGCCCCGCTTTATGGCAGGTTTCTTTTAAAAAGGTAAGCCTGTCCCAATTATATTGTGTGGCCACCTGGGGAAGAAGAAGGCCTGAATAAAAATCTTTCACTATATAGATCCCATGGACACCGACCTCAATTTCACTTATATCTTCAACCTCCCTAAAGGGGGTAAGAACTGATATCTCAATCGAGATATCTTTCAATTCCTCTTGGTTAAGGGGGGAGAATCTTGGATCATTGAAGGCAGCAGCTAATGCCATCTCCTCTACCGTCCTGTACAGGGGTTTTTTCGCATCTATAAATCCTATACATCCCCTTAACTGCCCATGCTTCTTAAGAGTAACAAAAGTTCCCTTTTTTCCCTTAAGGGTGGCTGATTCTACCTGAAACTCTGGAATTCCTTTGCCGGCCAGTTTATATTCAATTACATTTCTTGCGATCTCGAGGAGCTTGTTTTTCTCCTCCTCTGTAAGCCCCGTATCAACCCCTACATGTCTTTTTCCCTTAACAGACACAGCAGAGTCACCTTTATAAAAAACTGCAGAAGCATATCCAACGACACCATTCTTGTCTCCTGTAACATCCCCTGAATTGGCATATTTCAGCAGCTTTGCCCTGTCAGCACCAAGTTTTTTCGCAATCAGCATGGCAACAGCAATCGGCCCACCACCACAAGCCTCACAAACGCCTCTTTCCAAATCCCTTAAAAGCCCCTCAGGGTCCATCTTCTTTATATGATCCAGTACCACCGAATCCAATTTTACAGCCTTATCATAGGCATGGAAATGAGAAAGATCGGAACTTCCTACTATAAGAACCTTTTTACCAGCTATGGACTCAAAAATGGCATCAGCCAATTCCTCGCAGGTCTGACCATCCTGTTCCCCCATAACTACAGGGACAAAGCTAAATTTATCCAGGACTACCTGCAGAAAGGGAAGTTGAATCTCAACGGAGTGTTCCTGCCGATGGGCAGCCGAAACAAAAGATATTATCGGACTTTGAGCGATAATATCATTCGCTAACTTTACATTGACGGGAACAATTCCCAGAGGTGTTTCATACCCTCCTTTATTATATATGGAAACCCCGTGGAAAAAGGCACGGTGACTCGGCCCTATAACCATTACATCATCAAAGGTTTCTCCTTCCACAAGCCTATAGGAGTACGCAGCTACCTGCCCGGAATACACATAACCTGCATGAGGCGAGATCAGAGCTAGTACCTTTCCATTCAACAACTCAGTCGGTACATTCTTAAGAAAACCGTCTATATCGGACGTTAATATCTCAGGATTCCCAGGATACCATGATCCCGCAATAACCGATTTTCTTACATCATTCATCTCTATCCCATTTCCCCTTTCAGGCCACGATACAACGAATAAAAGCACCAAAACCACAACAGATATTATCCTGACAAATTCCCTCATGATTCATTTTTTCGTTTTCGTCAAATAAAGACTTTTATGATCCAAAAATCTTAAATTAAATGGTTATGACTTTTGACCTTCTGCTATTCGACTACCATGGTTATTACTGTATAAAACGAAACATTCTTCTGTCAAGAAGAAACAATTATTACAAAAACTCGACAAGACAAAGATGGAGGGTTTGTACTTTATTAGTGTCCATCCAAAAATGGCTGTTCTTACTAATCCTCTTCCCCTACGCCTTTTTCCTCCACGTTACCACCCATCTGACAATCTCCCTCAAACACTGCTCCTTCCTGTATAACAAAAGTCACCGTCTTCACATTCCCGAAAAGCCTCCCAGTAGAATAGATTTCTGCCCTTTCCTTGGCTTCAATGTTCCCCCGAACATCACCGCCTACAAATAAATTATCAACTACAACATTCGCCTCAATACTTGCACCTTCTCCAACAATTAATGTTCCACCACCTAATATCTCCCCTTTAAAATCACCATCTATCCTGACAGAGCCATCAAATATCAATTTTCCATCGAACTCAGCCCCCTTCCCGAGAAACGCCTTTACCTCATTATCAGTCTTTCTGTTAGTCATTTTAAAGTCTCCTTTGGGGCCAAGTTTTTACATTTGACATTTTGCCAAGTTATTCTTGCGCAAGCCCTATGGTTGAAGAACAAATCTTCTCATACTTACATTCATAAGCAACCCGATACCTGCCATCAGTACAACCATTGAAGAACCCCCATAGCTTAAAAAAGGAAGGGGGAGACCAACAACGGGAAGAACTCCGAGGACCATACCAATATTGATAAATACCTCTCCAAAAACAAGCATCGTTATACCGAATACAATCAAAACACCCAGAAAATCCCTCGAGTGCCGTGCAATCCTCAAACCCCACAG
>Ga0209121_10002590_pt1 | contig 18251 bp, 14 predicted proteins | sample Cruoilmetagenom3_FD_187292 | JGI IMG/M metagenome (GOLD analysis project Ga0209121, IMG submission 187292) | Oil polluted marine microbial communities from Coal Oil Point, Santa Barbara, California, USA - Sample 3 (SPAdes) (version 2) | ecosystem: Environmental > Aquatic > Marine > Oil seeps ... | reverse complement strand
ATGTTCAAGAGGGTCAAAATCTTAAAGGAAGGAGGTGGTGATCTACAACTGAGATAGGCCCTCTTTGGACGTAAATTATTTAGAAGGTTTACACGGGCATCGAGGGACTTTCCCCGCAGGAGCCTTATATCAGCCACCTTAACGAGTCTTCGAGTTGAGGAAGAAGAAAGACGTGTTGTCTGAGGAGCGAAAGCGACGAGTTTCACGTCTTTCCCGAGACGAGAAGACGAGCAGAAACAATCTAAAGTCGATATATAGCGACGAAGGGGAAGAGTCCCGAGATATTCTTGAGATTAAGACATGTAAAGGAGGAAGAGTATGAAGGCTAGAACTCTAGTCAGTTTATTGGTGATCGTTGGCTTGATGCTCACTTTCGGCATGCCAGCTCCGGTAGCTCGGGCAGAAAAGCCACTCAAAGCAGCGCTTCTCATCTGCAGCATGGCCTTTCCCTTTTTTGGAGCCATGATAGATGGAGCCAAGCAAGCGGGCAAGGAATTCAATGTGGAGGTTACCCCTTACGATGGAGAAAATAAACCAGGATTACAGACCTCCCAGGTTGAAGATGCTATTGCTGCCAAATACGATGTCATATTGCTTAACCCGGTTTCTGCAGAGGCATTGGTGCCCGCGGTCAAAAAGGCAAATGCAGCAGGAATACCAGTGTTCAGTCTGGATAGGGACGTTGTGGGAGGAGATCGGGTATGCTATATTGGCACTAGCAATGTAAAAGCAGCCGAAGAAGGAGCAAAGACCCTGTTAAAAGCCCTTGAGGCCTCAGGAAAGTCAAAGCCCTGGAGAATTGTACATCTTTGGGGAACTCCCGGAGCTTCTTCTGCTATGGAGAGATCAGAGGGTGTCCATAATGTACTGGATCCGCTGGTAAAAAATAATACTGTGGAGATGGTTGCTGATTTGACAGCACAGTTTAATAAGCCTACTGGAATGAAGGTTATGGAAGATATCCTGGCCACTACCAGCGATATAGATGCAGTCATTACGGGAAATGATGATATGGCATTGGGAGCACTGGAAGCATTAAAAGGAGCGGCTGTAAAGGTTGGATTTCCCGACGGAGTAATCATAGTGGGATTTGATGCCATTGATCCTGCTGTGGCTGCAGTTGAGAGGGGTGAAATGTACGTGACCGTTGCCCAGTCACCATATGTTATGGGCTACTGGGGAGTGGAGGCCACGGCAAAATACATAAGAGAAGGATGGACTCCACCGCCAGGTACTCCTGTGTATGAACCAACTGGGGGAATCTTTATAAAAACACCCACGGTCATGATTTTACCTTTTAAACAGTTAGTGGATAGTTTAACCAGGACCCCATCAGCGCTTCCATCCAAGTAGAACCCGGAGTTCGGTTAATTAACGATGGAGGGGAAGGTAAAGAATTACCTTCCCCTTACACCATTAACCTAATGTTTATAAGTTGATAGGAGGGTAAGGAGGTCAGGGTGGCGGAAATCCCTTTGGTAGAAATGAGAGGTATATCCAAAAGCTTTGGTGCCGTCAAAGCCTTGCAAAGAGTGGATCTAGAACTAAACCATGGGGAAGTTCTGGGCTTGGTGGGTGACAATGCAGCCGGAAAGTCGACTCTGGTGAAGATTCTGAGTGGTGTATACACTCCTGACGAGGGAGAAATCTTTATGGAAGGCGAAAAGGTAGAATTTGCCTCTCCAGCAGATTCGAGAGGGCTGGGAATCGAGATGATCTATCAGGATCTTGCCATTGTTCCCAATCTCAGTATTGCCGGTAACATTTTCCTGGGAAGAGAACCGGTTAAAAGCTTTCTGGGAATTAAAATACTGGACAGGAGAAAAATGATAGAACAATCTCGCCAGGCAGTGGGGCGACTCGATGTGGATATTCGTTCAACCAAACTAAGTAGTGAAGGTCTTTCCGGCGGACAGCAACAGGCAGTAGCTGTAGGAAGAGCTATTTTCTTTAATCCTAGAGTAGTTATTATGGATGAGCCTACGGCTGCCTTGTCAGTCAAGGGGATAAAGAAAGTACTGGAACTGGTAAGAGAGCTTAAAGAAAGGGATATTTCTATAATACTTATCAGTCATCGGCTCCCCAATGTTTTTGCCGTGACCGATCGAATTATTATCTTAAGGACTGGAAAACGGGTGGGAGAGAGAATTACTAAAGATACCACCCCCCAAGAAATTATAGATCTGATGGTAGGAATGGATTGAAGCAAGACAAACTAGAGATAGCCAGAGGCTTTAAAAATTGCTGTACCCGTATAACTGGTGGTTTGAGAAAATTTGGTCAATTTCGAGAAGCTCCTTCATTGGTGGCGCTCCTGGGGATTATCTTGATTTCCTCTTTGCTTTCTCCTCACTTCTTTACCGGGACAAATATTAAAAATATTTTCACTCAGGTTTCCATTATTGCTGTATTAGCCATGGGCGAAGCCTACGTTATCTTAACGGGAGGAATTGATCTTTCCCTGGGATCTGTGTTAGCCTTGGTGAGCGTTTTAATAGCAGGATGCATGAAATGGATGAATTTACCTGTTTACCTGGCTGTAACCGTCGGACTGGGTGTGGGAACTCTCTGCGGTCTAACCAGTGGTCTTCTGGTGACCAGGGTTAAAATCCCTTCTTTCATCGCTACTCTGGCTATGATGGCTATAGCGCGGGGTCTAGCCCTAATATATGCAAAGGGAGTTCCTATATCGATGTTTCCTCCTGAATTCAGAATAATTGCCCGATACTTGGGACCTATCTCTGTACTTACGCTCATTATGATTGGCATGTTCGTAATCGGTCAATTGATATTGTCCTGGACCCGAACCGGTCAATATATTCATGCTACTGGTGGACATGAAGAGGCTACCAGGTATCTAGGAGTAAATGTGGATAGAGTCAAGTTATTTGCCTTTGCCTTCTCCGGATTCTGTGCCGCAGTGGGGGGTATAATGTTGACTGCACGAATGGATTCAGCATATCCTAATGTGGGACAAGGGTATGAACTCGATGCCATAGGTTCGGCTGTCCTTGGCGGTATAAGCTTCACCGGGGGTGTAGGATCTGTGGGAGGGGCCTTTATGGGGGCTCTAGTTATAACCATATTGGGAAATTTGTTGAATCTACTTCGTGTTTCAGGATTTTACCAGTATGTTTTCAAAGGCATAATACTAGCAGTAGCAGCCTTATCTCTTTCCAGAGGAGTAAAATACGCTAAATAGATGGAGGAAAATCTCGTTGGATGAGTAAGGTAAGGTTGAACCATGATGAAGATAATAGATCTTAGTGTTCCTCTAGAGAATTATTCTTTTGATCCCTGGCCTCCAAGAATCTTTTATTTGAAACATCGCTCAGGTGCTAAGTATGTGGGTAAACGCGTGGGCAGGGGAGTTGATGAGTTTCCCGGAAAAATTGGTTTTGCCTGGGAAGAGGTAAAACTAACTACCCACACTGGTACACATCTGGTGGCTCCCTGGCATTTCGGCCCCACTACTGAGGGCAGACCTGCCAAAACAATCGATGAGATACCGCTGGATTGGTGTTATGGAGATGGAGTCGTCCTTGATCTTACCCGAAAGAAAGCCGGCCAGCTAATTACCGTCTCTGATCTTAAGAATGCTCTTTCCAAAATAGACTATGAGATTAAAGCAAAAGATATTGTTCTTATCAGGACCGATGCTGATAAACATTTCAACAAGCCAGATTACGGGAGTGTACATCCCGGAGTAAGCAGAGAAGCTATCAAGTGGATTATTGAACAGGGGGTAAAGATAATCGGTATGGATGGATACGGTCTTGATAGAAAACTTGCCCCGGAAGAAGATCTGAAAGATCTGTTCCAGGCCCACTTTGTAGGGAGAGAAAAGGAATATTGTCAAATTGAGCAGTTGGCAAATCTAGACAAAATTCCTAAACCTTATGGATTCAAGGTCGCCGTTTTTCCAATAAAGATCGAGGGAGCTAGTGCGGGATGGGTACGAGCTGTGGCACTGGTACCGTGAGACGACAGATTGGTGATAGTGAAAGGCTTACTGGCTGAGGCAAAGGAAGATTGGTTTATTAGTATTGAGAAGATTTAAACGGGTATCGAGGGGAAGGGTCCCGAGATATTTCTTATTAAAAAAGGAGGAAGATGATGGATAAAGAAAAAGTTGCTGTTGGCTTATGGCTGTTTGGGAAACTTTCAGACCGATTCACGACCTACCATGGATCTAGAACCTTGGAGGAGAAGATGGAAGAGGCCTCCAAGATAAAACAGATTCAGGGTCTGGAGGTAATGTATCCAGTTGATTTTAGAGACGAGGAAATCGATAAATTTAAGGGTCTTCTTAAGGGACATAACTTAAAAGTTGCCTCAGTGATCGCGGATCATTTCTGCGACCCCAAATGGATGCATGGCTCTTTCACCTCCTCGGACAGAAAGATAAGGGAAGATGCTATTCAGCTTACCAAAAGAGCAATGGATGTATCGAGACAGCTAGAGTGTCCTCAAGTCAACCTATGGCTGGGGCAAGATGGCTATGACTATCTATTTCAAACAGACTATAAGGTTAGTTGGGATTGGTTGATCGAAGGGATAAAAACTTGTGCAGAGTATCAACCAGAGGTTAAAGTAGCCGTAGAGTATAAAATAAAAGAACCCCGAACTCATATATTCATTAGTACAGTGGGTAAAGCAATGCTGCTGGCTAATGCTGTGAATCTAAAAAACGTGGGAGTAACGCTTGATATCGGCCATGCTCTTTTCTGTGGTGAAAATCCATCAGAATCTTTGATTTTGCTGGACCGATGGGGAAAGCTTTTTCACCTTCACCTCAATGATAATTACCGGGAATGGGATCATGACATGATTGTGGGCTCGGTGAACTTTTGGGACTATCTGGAGCTGTTCTTCTGGCTAAAGAAAATCAAGTATGAAGGTTGGTATTCTCTCGATGTTTATCCCTATCGGGAGGACGTGGTAAGTGCTTGCCAGCAATCTATAGAGAACATGCGCACTTTAGTGGGACTGGTTGACAAGCTGGGTGTGGACAAATTAACCACCATAGTTCAGGAAAGGGATGCTGCTAAGACAGCCGAGGTACTTAGAGGTATCTTTAAATAGCAGAATTTCCAAGGAAATTCTGCTCCTAGAGAAGAGGTAGCTAATTGTCTTTTTTAATGGGGATAGATCTGGGGACGACGGGTTGTAAGGTAATTTTGTATGATACCAATAAAAAAAATATCTACAGATCCTATGAAGAGTACAGCCTGGACGTTCCCAGAGCAGGATGGGTTGAACAAGATCCCGAGGTTTGGTGGGATGCAACTAGGAAATCGGTAAAGAGGATATTATCTTCTTCTAAAGCCCACCCACCTGATATAGAAGCCATTGGATTATGTGGACAGATGCACACTCATGTCTTGCTGGATAAAGCTGGCAGACCCTTAAGGCCAGCCATAAGCTGGATGGATCAGAGAAGTGGCCCTCAGGTAGAGAGCTTGAAAAAAAAGATAGGTACAGAATTTATTTTTGATCAAACAGCCAATTTTCCCACTACCACCTATACTCTTCCTCAGCTACTCTGGGTGAGAGAAAACGAGCCGGGAGTATTTGCTAGAGCCTGTAAAGTATTGGTGGCGAAAGACTATGTAAAATTTAGACTAACCGGTGAGATGACCACCGATCCCTCAGAGGCTAGCGGAACTCTTCTTTTTGACGTGGCCCACAGAAGATGGTCGGAGGAGCTCCTTCATGAGGTTGGTTTGCCAAAGGATATTTTACCAGAGTTAACCAGTTCCACTGATATAGTGGGCAAAATTACCCGAACCACAGCCATTGAGACAGGACTTGTCTCAGGGATCCCCGTAATTTCAGGAGGCGGGGACTGTGCCACTGAAGCCGTGGGAGCAGGGATTATAGAGGAAGGACAGATGGTTACTGTAATTGGTACAGCCGGTGTGGTCTATATCTGTACCTACTCGCCTCGTCCAGATGCACGGTTCAGGGCTCTTTGTTGGTATCACGCCGTGGAGGATCAATGGATAACTATTGCAGTGATGCAGTCGACAGGGTATGCTTTAAAATGGTTTAGAGATAATTTTGGCCGCGAAGAGAAGGATTTAGCTGAATCCCGAAAAGAGGATGTATACGAGATTCTGGGTAGGAAGGCGGCCGCGGTCCCTGCCGGTTGTGAAGGACTGGTATTTTTGCCTTATTTAATGGGGGAAAGAAGTCCTCACTGGGACTCAGATGCCAGAGGGGTATTTTATGGTTTTTCCATGCACCACACCAAAGCCCATTTTATCAGGTCCATTATGGAAGGAGTGGCCTACGCCATTAGGGAGAATGCTGAAGTTATTCAAAATCTCGGAGTGAAGACTAAAGAGGTGCGTGCTTTAGGGGGAGGTAACAAAAGTAAACTCTGGAGACAGATACAAACTGATGTAATGGGTAGAAGAATACTTAAGGTTTTTCCCGAGGAAGGCGCAGCCTGGGGAGCTGTGATCTTGGCTGGGGTTGGGGTAGGGCTATACGGTTCTGTACCTCAGGCAATAAAGGAGATGGTAAAGGTAATACCTGGAAATGAGCCGGATGAGGTAAGACATAGGGGGTACAATGATTGGTATAAAGTCTACCGGCAGCTTTATCAGCGACTGGCTCCGGTCTATAAAACAACCGCCGAGATCCTAAGAAGAGAAAGTACCAATTCCATTTGATAAATCGAGGAAGGAGGACTCAGGATGGGGGTAATTCATAAGTTTCAGGGTGATCCCGACAGCTTTGATTGGGAGGGGATAATTCCTAAGGGGTACGAATCTAAGGATATCAGAGGAGCTACGGTGAGATGGCTAATAAGTGAAAAAGAGAAAGCTCCCTATTTTGCCATGAGATATTTTGAAATAGAACCAGGTGGTTGGACCGACCTAGGGCATCATGCCCATGATCATGGGGTAATAGTTCTGAGAGGAAAAGGTAAGGTGCTGCTTGGCAAAAAAGACAGGGAGATTTCCTTTGGCGATGTGGTTTATGTTCCCCCAAATGAGATTCATCAGTTCAAGAATACAGGGGATGAGCCTTTCGGTTTTATCTGCGTAATTCCTAATAAAGATATGTTGAGTAAAATAAAGGCCGAAGGTAGCCGCCGGTAGCCGCAGACTTTAGCCTGCGTAAAGAAAAGCAAACCATGGGGAGGCTTTATGAAAGCTGCCAGATACTATAGCAATGATGATGTAAGAGTGGAGGAAGTTCCTGTTCCCGAAATTGGCCCCGGGGAAATACTGGTTGAAGTTAAGGTTTGTGGGGTGTGCGGTAGTGACGTAATGGAATGGTATATGAAGCCAAGGGCTCCTTTATTTTTCGGTCACGAACCGGCTGGTGTTGTCTGCCAGGTGGGAAAGGGAGTAGAAAACTTATCAGTAGGGGATCGGGTTTTTGTTCATCATCACGTTCCCTGTTTCGTCTGTCATTACTGCCGTCGCGGAAGCTACACTATGTGCCGGACTTTCAAGGAGACCCGGCTTTATCCCGGGGGATTTGCCGAGTACGTTCGTGTCCCTGCCCCTAATGTAAGAACCGACGTTCTGAAGCTTCCTCAGGAGGTTTCTTTTGATGAGGGAAGTCTAATTGAACCAATGGCTTGCTGCTTGAGAGGCATCAAGCGGGCAAATTTACAACTTGGCGACACTGTCCTCATTATGGGAGCTGGTTTCACAGGATTGGTTCATCTTCAACTAGTCAAGATTTTAGGAGCGGGTTTAGTCATTGTCAGTGATTTTCTTGATTTCAAGCTTGAAAAAGCCAAGAAATTAGGGGCAGATGTCATCATCAATCCTGGCAAAGAAGACGCTCTAGAAAAAATTAAAGAGGTAAATGAAGCGCGAGGAGCCGACATAGTTGTGGTTACCCCGGGGAGCATCGAGGCTCTTAAAGAGGGAATTAGACTGGCAGGGAAAGGCGCTACTCTTTATCAATATGGTCCAACTTCACCTGAAGCTACCCTTTCTATTGTTCCTCATCAATTCTTTTTTTCTGAGATTACTTTTGTTGCTAGCTATTCTTCTTCTCCTCTGGAAACCCGCACCATCCTTGAATATATCTACCAGAAGAGGATTGATACGGATGAGTTAATTACCCATCACTTTGGTCTGGAACAAATTGGCCAAGCCGTAGAGTTAACAGCAGAGGCTAAGCGCTCTTTAAAGGTAATCGTCAAGATGGGAGAATAATCTTTACTTTGAGGTAGCCGTAACCTTTAGGTTGCGCTGTTTTACGCAGGCTAAAGCCTGCGGCTACTACCTAATTAAAGAAGGAGTAAATTAAAGTGGTAAGAGAGATCATTTTGTTACCCGAGTTTGCCCCCGGGTTTGTTGAAATAAAGGATAAGATCCCTAAATTTCAATATAGAAAGTCATTAGAGGAAAGTTTAAGGAAAGAAGACCTCACGAGAGAGAAATGTATAGATTTACTTAAGTGTATGCTTCTCATCAGGAATCTCGAGGAAATGATTTGTGAGTTGAGGGAAAAGAAAGGTAGATATGGTCCTCTGAAATATCTCTATATTGGGGCAACTCATGTCTCAATCGGTCAGGAAGCAGTTTCTACTGGTGCTATATCGGCTATTTCACCGCATGATTATATCACCAGTCATCATCGTGGGCATGGAGATGCTTTAGCCAAAGGATACTTTGTTATCAAAAGTATGAGCGATGCGGCTTTAATTAACCTGATTAGAGAAGATGAGAAAATAGCAGACTTTTTAGGATTTGAAGTCAAGCACAAAACTCACGCCGAATTAGTTGAGCAGGCCCTCAGGTTACACCTTTTCAGGGCTATAGCGGAGTTATTTGGCAAAGAAGCTGGCTACTGCAAGGGAAGAGGAGGATCAATGCATATTGCCGATTTTAGCAGGGGTCACCTGGGGGCAAATGCTATCGTGGGAGGAAGCATGGGTATGGCTGTTGGCTCTGGAATGGCCTCAAGATACTTTGAAGACAGGAGGCTAACCCTATGTTTTGCCGGTGATGGTGCCTTTAACAATGGTATTGCCCATGAGACAATAAATATGGCTACTATGGCTCAGTTCACCAATGGGTTGATGGGTAGAAAGTTTGGAATTCCTATTATATTTGCTGCCGTTAACAATCAATACGGTATGACCGGACAGCAAAGAGGTGAGGTTACGGGAATAGAGTTTTTGGCAGAGAGGAGCTTTGGCTATAATAAAGAAGGAATGCATGCTGAAATTATTAATGGAATGGATGTGCTTGCGGTTAGAGATGCGACTAAAAGAGCAGCCGAGCTAGCCAGAAATGGTAAAGGTCCCGTTTTTTTGGAATTTTGGTGTTATAGGTTTAAGGGCCATAACGTGAAGGACAGATTAGACAGGCCCGAGAATGAAAGCTACCGTGCCTTAAAGGAGCTTGAGGCTTGGACCAAAATAGATCCTCTTAAGACCTTTTCTAAGGAGTTGATTGAAGAGAAGATTATAACCCCAGAGGAGCTTGAAAAACTTAAAAGGGAAAGCAGGGCTCGAAATGAGAGTATGGCGGCTAAGGCTGCTGAGGCAAAGAGCCCTGATCCAAAGAAAATGTATTTTGGTCTCTTTAGTCATACAAACTCAAGCAAAGTTCCTGAAAAGTTCAGAACCTCCTCCATCTTAAAGAAGCCAGAGTTTTTAAAAAGAGATCCCGATGTGCCCATTACCTATGGGGAAGCAGTAACTGAGGCTTTATTCCAAGAGATGAGGCGAGACAAAAGAGTCCTTCTCTGGGGAGAGGATATTGCTGACTACGGAGGTGCATATGGGGCTACCAGAGGACTTCTTGAGATTTTTGGAAGGGAGCGCATTTTTAATACGGCCATCTCAGAAGCAGCCATTATAGGAAGCGGAGCTGGAGCAGCCTTGAGGGGCTTAAGGCCCGTAGTAGAGATAATGTATATTGACTTTATCTTGCAAGCTTTGGATCAACTTGGAAATCAAGCTGCCAAATGGAAATATATGTCCGGTGGTCAGGCAACCCTGCCTTTGACTATACGCACTACCATTGGTGGGGGCAAAGGCTACGCTGGTCAGCACTCACAGAGCCTGGAAGCTATACTTGCCCATCTGCCAGGATTGAAAATTGCCGCTCCTTCAGATGCCTATGATGCAAAGGGAATGTTAGCATCTTCTATAAGAGACGATAATCTGGTAGTATTTATTGAACATCAAAATCTTTACCGAGAGCCTTTAGCTAAAAGTAAGGTTCCCAAGGAGGAGTACTTGATTCCTCTGGGAAAGGCTAAGATTAAAAGAGAGGCTGATCCTTCTAAGGAGAGTGTGAGCTTAGCTTGCTGGTTATCTATGGTACCTATAGCCTTAAAAGCTGCTGAAAAATTATCAGAGGAAGATATTGAAGTGGAAGTAATTGATATTCGTAGTTTATATCCTCTAGATATAGATACTATAGTAACATCCATCCAGAAGACGGGTAGAGGTGTCATAGTTCACCAGGCTGTCCAATTTATGGGTTTTGGAGCAGAGATAGGCATGGAAATCCAGGAAAAAGCGTTTGACTATCTGGATGCCCCTGTACTCCGGATAGCAGCTCCAAACACACCTCCACCCTCATCTTCGGTTTTGGAAAAGGCATTTTTACCCAGTGAAAGAGATGTTATCGCTGGAATAAAAAGGCTTATCCGGTAGAGATATTTTAGCTCTGAAAATTAGTTCATTCTTGCCCATCCTCTATCCCCCTGAATTGGAGAAAAACGCCATTTGCCAGGAAGGCGATATAGTTAAGGCAGGAACAGTTCTGGTTCAATAGAGAAAAGAGTCTAACACTTTCCACAATCCCTCCTTATAATTACTTTACACTTTCTCCTTGACAAACTCGCCTTTGTGGACTATTACAGTATATTGAGTACAAGAGGATGAGAAATTTTGGGTCTACATCTATCAAGGAAAAGATTCTCACAGTCTACCAGGTAGTAGCTTGGGAAAAGATTCCGGCAGTAGCTAGAAAGCACAGGATAAGTAAACCTTCTGTGTATGCCTGGACGGGAGAAGGCTTTAGATACTCTGGAGCAATCCCTAAAATCCGCAAAACGGGGACCTAAGTTCATAGGAGGTGAAGTGTGGATGGAAAAGATAAGGATCATCCTCTTTTAATGCCTACCCTGTCATTGGGATTTACCCCAAAGGAATTTTCAAACCAAAACAAACCTCTCATAGTGTAAAATGATTACGAATTTTTAGGAGTGTATTCACGGTAGAATAGACAATATCTCTTTTATTTCTCCTGAAAGCCCCTTGAAGTCCAGGATTACTTGCAATTTTTCTGCATTTACTTTGCATTGACACAATTTAATTCGTTGACTTGACATTTAGGTATAATGATATAAAATACAATTGTTAAATTATTTAACAATAGTTCAAAGAGGGTCTTGTGAATTATCAAAATGAGGATTTGATGATGAGAGCAGCGTGGCTGTACTTCATTGAAGGATTAACGCAGGAGGAAGTTGGAAGCTCATTAGGGCTATCTCGTTTAAAAGCGCTGAGATTGGTTTCTCAAGCTCGGGAAGAAAATAAAGTACATATAGAGATTTCTCACCCTATTGCAAGATGCTTGGAGATGGGGAAAAGATTAAAAGAAATATTCAACTTAAGGGACGTTATTGTAGTACCCAAGCCTCACAATCCTAAAGATTTGAAGCTCTTTCTAGGTAAAGGTGCCGCAGGATTGTTAGATAGAATCATTAAGGATGGTCAAAGTTTAGCAGTGGGTTGGGGAACAACTCTTTTTTATACAGTGAGTTTTGTTAAAGAAAAAACATTACCTCATTTAAAAATCATTTCCATAAGCGGAGGAATTTCTCAGCAAGATAATGAAAATACTTACGAAATAGTTCGCACGTTATCTACAAAACTAGGAGCTCAATGCTATTATATCTCTGCACCCACCTTTGTCGATTCTGGAAAAAGTAAAAATGTAATCGTCTCACAAAAAGATATTTCAGATACTCTAAAAATGGCAAGGAGTACTGATTTTGCATTAGTTGGGATTGGCGCTGTAAGTCTGCAGGCATCATTGGTTAAGGCAGGGTTTTTAAAGGACCAAGATATAAAGCATTTGCAGGACTTAGGGGCAGAGGGAGAGATAATTGGGCATTTTGTGGATAAAGAGGGAGAAATAGTAAATCAGAGTTACAGCGATAGAGTAATCGGATTAAGTTTATCAGATCTGAAGAAAGCTAAGTGTCCTATAGGCATTGCAGGAGGATCTAAAAAAGTTAAGGCTATTAAAGCAGTGTTGAGAAACTGTCTTATTAAGGTGCTGGTTACCGACGAGAAGACTGCAGAGAATCTTATTCGGGATCGCTATAAACAAAGAACTAGAAGCAAGTAGATAAATCTAATGCTGTCTATTTAGAGAAGAGGATATAGTCAAAATATCCTATCAGATAAAACGAAAACTTAAGCTCCTTTACGCTGAGAATAAACACGAGGGAATTACTCTGATGCTGAGATTTACTGAAAGAAATTCTTCTGCCCTTTTTCTATCCAAAAAATGTCCGAGAGAAAAATAGATAATAGGGATAATACAACGGAGATTGTATTTAGCTTCTTGAACCCGAGTATAAGGTAATGAAGGAGTTTCAAATCCCTGAGGGAGTGCAAATCCATCTTAATCTCTTTACCTTGAGACACAACTTCAGGATCTTTCCTTGGGGAAAGCGAAAAGGGTTCTCCCCTGTCCAGCTTGAAGGGCTAAACGTATCCTTAAACGACTGGTCTAACCTTCTCTACTTAGGGGATAAAGCTAATCTAGAAGAGGCTCTCTTCCTCTCTGGGAGGACAAAAGAGGCAATTTTCTCGGAAAGGGCACTTGACAAAAAAAAAGATGTGTTAATAATTAGTAGTGAAGTTAGATCTTTGGCAAAGGAAGAGCTAAAAATAAGGCCGGAGGGAGGTGAAGAACAGATCGGCCATTAGCTGGGACAAAGGAAAACTTTCCAAAAAGAGAAGTGCTGAAAGATTAATTTCTCTTTTTGAGGGCTTTCAGGGAAAAATGAACAATGTCACAATAGTAGAACAAAAATACAATTTATACGCGAAAATTGAGAAAGTGATGAGAGATACTGGGAAGTAGGCAGACAGAGAAAAACTGTAAGCAAAGAGAGGTAAAAATGAGAGAAAAGTTGTCTAAGTGGGGACGAAGAGTAGTAGTGATAGTATTATCAGTAAGTTTAATTTCAATAGTGGCTTCCGCTGCTTTTGCCAAATTCCCCAAGCCGGCCGATTTCATCGACGCTAAGTACATTAAGGAATATGCCATTCCTGAGTATTTCGTGCCCGATGATAAAGACTGGGTAAGGCAGCAGGACTGGGATGCTATCAAGGATAAATTTGCTGGAACCGTCATTCATCACGCCTCTGAGGGAGTGGATATTGCTGCTCCTCTTATGTTCAAGGATATATTTGAGGAGCTCTCTGGTATAAAGGTCGAGATAACAGGTATTCCGGCTGATGTTTTCTTTGAGAAGCTGATGATGGAGTTTCTTTCAGGAACCAGGAGATATGATGCGGTGGAATTTTACGCTGAATGGCTGGGAACTTATGCTGAACCGGGATTTCTCTATGAGCTTACCGATTTTCTGAAAAAATGGAAAGTGGATGTTTCTGATTTTCATCCGGTTTACTGGAAGAGCTACTCCCTCTACAAAGGAAAACCTTATGCTTTTCCCTATGATGCTGATTGTCACCTTTTCCACTGGAGAAAAACACTCTATGATATGGCTGGCCTGGCCGGACCTCCCAAAACCTACGAAGAGACTTTGGCAAATGCTAAGAAACTGACTAAGGATACCGACGGTGATGGGAGAATAGATATTTACGGTTTCGGTATGCCGGCTGGTCGAGGAATGTGGAGTTTCTACTATGGTCAGGATATTTTAGGGGCCTACGGAGCATCCCTCTTTACCCCTGGCTGGAAGCCGAATTTTAACAATCCCGAGGGTAAAGCTGCCCTAAAGATGTTTAAAGAGCTGGTCAAATACTCTCCTCCGGGGGTCACCGGATGGAACTATGCTATGTGCCGAGAAGCTTGGCTGGCTGGAAAGATGGCTCAGGTAATGCAGTGGCAGTGTGTGGGTAAACAATCCCATCTTAGTGAAATGTCCAGAATCTGGGCTGAGGATGTCAGACATGATGTGCTTCCTAAGGGTTCAGGACCTAAGGCCAAGGTAGCTCCAGCTCTAGCTGCTGGATCTGCTTTGGGAGTCACCGCCGATGCCAGGAACCCTGAGGCCGCTTTCCTCTGGCTGGCTTTTCTGAACAGTGCCGAAACTCAATGTATCTATTCGGCAGTGGGAACCGGTGTTGAGCCTTCTCATGTTTCATCTCTGCACAGTCTAGCTTTTCAGCGGGCCAATCCCACAGTAAAAGCCTGGTTGGCTTCACTTCCCGTAGCCACAGCTATTCCCAGGATTCCTGAAGTCAACGACCTTCAGATTTCTCTAGGTATAGCTATAAACGAGTATCTTACCGGGTCTATGGCCTTAGATAATGCCCTGGAGGGAGCAGAGAAATACTGGGATCGATTGATGAAGAAAGCCGGTTATTATAAGCCGGGAGTAGAACCTGCTCCACCGTTTGTGGTAACAGATTGGTAGGAGAATAATTAATAAATCCTCCTAATTTCCCAGTATCTGTTAAGAGAGTGTTTGATGTCAGGGGAGAAGATGTTGAGAAAGACACCTTCTCCCCTACTTATTTTAACTGAGGGTTCCTTTATGAAACTAAAAAGGTTTTACCCTTACTTCTTACTTGCTCCCACCTTGATAATACTTCTTGGAGTTACTCTCTATCCTTTTATATATTCGGTTCGTTTGAGTTTTTTTTCCGTTCCTTTTGGTCGAATAAGATATTTTGCCGGTCTGGAAAATTATGCCGAGCTGCTGCATGACCCTTTTTTCTGGAATGGCATCAAAAACACTGGTATTATTGGGGGCTCAGCCCTAGCTCTGGAATTCTTTATTGGATTTACCCTGGCTCTTCTTTTAAGCCGAAAAATCAAACTCAGGGGTTTGTTTCGAGCTATATTTATAATTCCTATGATGCTTATTCCGGTGGTAACAGCTCTAATATGGAGACTGATGTTCTTTCCCGGAGGAAGTGTGGTCAGCGATGTTCTGAGGCATCTGAGACTGGTAACCGGGGACCCCAACTGGATTGGCCAACCCACCCTGGCCAGATTAATGCTCATAGTTATGGATGTATGGGCCTGGACTCCTTTTGTCTTTATAATTTTACTCGCTGGTCTTCAGGGGCTGCCTTCAGAGCCTCTGGAGGCAGCTGAGATAGATGGAGCTAATGCTCTGCAAAGATTTCTCCATATTACTTTACCCTTACTTAAACCAATCATCGTTATTGCTCTTCTTCTGCGGGGTATGGACGCCATTAAGTTCTTTGATGCTGTTTATGCCGTGACTGGCGGGGGCCCGGGAAGCAGTACGGAAACTATAAGCTTTTATTTATATAGAATTGGTTTTAAATCCTTTAAAATGGGATATGCTTCGGCTATGTCAGTAATTGTTTTTATAACTATCTTTGTCCTGGCCAATTACCTTCTGCGTAAAGGCTTTATAATAGAGGAATAAATCAGGCAATATGAGGAGAAAATGAACCCGAAAACACAGGGAACCCAGGTGGTGATATATGCGGTTTTGATTGTGGTAGTTATCATAGTGATTTTTCCTCTCTGGTGGACCTTTCTTACTTCTATCAAGATGCGTTTGGATATTTATCATGACCCTCCCATCTATATTCCCCACAAAGTTACTCTGGATTTCTGGAAACTGGCCTGGTTTACTCGTTCTACCAAAGAGTGGTATCGGAACACGGCAAGTATTTCAGCCATCAGTACCATTCTGTCTCTATTGATTGGAATGCCGGCGGCTTACAGCCTGGCCCGTTTCAGGTTCCCTGGCCGAAAAGATCTGGCCTTTTACATTCTCTCTACCCGGATGTTTCCTCCCATTACCATAAGCATTCCTATCTTCCAGATTATGCAGCATCTGGGTTTTCTGGATACCTGGTATGCTTTAATCGTTGTTTACACTGCTTTCAATCTCTCTCTGGTGGTGCTGGTACTGAGTGCCTACTTTAAAGAGATACCCAGAGAAACTGAAGAATCAGCCCTGGTTGACGGTTGCTCTACCTTGGGTTCCTTCTTTAGAATTACCCTGCCCCTATCTATGCCTGGAATTGTGGCTGTGGCCGTGCTTTGTATTATCTTTTCCTGGAATGAATTTCTCTTTGCTGTTTTATTAACTAACTCCCCGGTGGCCAAAACTCTTCCAGTGGGAGCAACCGAATTTATTGGAGGAGAGGAAGGGGTGATGTGGGGACCTTTATGTTTTGTAGGGACTATTTCAGTCCTACCTATTTTGGCCTTTGCTTTGCTTATTCAGAAGCATCTGGTTAGAGGACTAACCTTTGGTGCAATCCGCTAATGATTCCAAATTGCCCTTTCGTTTTAGGCAATTTCCTAAGGAGTTAACGGATATCAACTTTTCGCCAACACGGGGCGCAAAAAAGAGGCACTGAGTTTATATTGCGATCTACCGAGGAGAGAAATAAAGAAGTAAGTAGGCAGCTCGCCAGCTAGAAATAGCCAATAGCAAAACTAAAATTTTGTCGCCTTCTGTATAAAAGATCTTCACAAAATATGACACGAAAAATTCTTGCCCTCCATCCTTCTGAAAAAAAGATGACTTTTAAAGAAAATTGAAAAATTGGCTTTTGAAACCCTTATCTGGCAAGGATTTTCATAGAGGAGGACAAAAGAAAAAATAGAATACCTGGAAATATAGCAATAAAGCTAATTTCCGAATTTCGTGAAAGGCACGATGGAAAAAAAGGAGATGAAGAACAATGAGGGGTTACTTAATTGGCTGTGATATTGGGACAGGGGGAACAAAAGCAGTGGTTATGGATACAAAAGGGAAAGTCCTAGGTTCCCATTATATAGAGTATGCGTTGATTATCCCTCGAGCAGGTTGGGCTGAGCATGAACCCGATCAATATTGGAGAGCTGTAGCAGAAACTATAAGGGTTTCTATTGATAAATCGAGGGTCAATCCACAAAAGATCTTAGGTGTGGGTCTGAGTGCTCTTTCTCCAGCTTGTATTTTGGTGGATAAGGACCTTAACCCCTTGCAAAATGCACATATTTGGATGGATAGACGTGCAGTCAAAGAGAGTCAATGGCTTAAGGAAAATATTGGAGAAAAGAGAATATTTGAAGTAAGTGCTAACCCTATTGATCCTTACTATGGAGTTACTAAATTGATGTGGGAAAAAAATAATCGACCTGAGTTATATAAGAAAGCTTATAAGATGCTAAATGCCAAGGATTACCCCCTTATGAAATTGACTGGAAAGGCAGTGACAGATTACTCTAATGCTTCCACGGATGGGATCGTCTTTGACATTAGAAAGAAAAAATGGGATGAGGATTTGATTAAAGAAATTGGGTTGGATGTGGGAAAATTACCTGATTTATATCCTTGCGACAAAGTGGTAGGGAAAGTAGGTAAAGAAGCGGCACGAGCTACCGGATTGGTGGAAGGAACCCCAGTAGTTGCTGGAACAGTTGATGGAAGCGCTACTTGGCTTTCTACAGGAGTAATTGAAGATGGAGAAAATTCGCTTTTCGTAGGGACAGCAGCCTGCTGGGGAGTAGCTCATGATGAGCCTGTTTTTACCCCGGGTATGCTGTCCTTAGCTCATGCAGCTTATTCTAATAGAAAATACTTGACAGCAGCTGTCTCAATTGGCGGAGGAGTATATAGATGGGTAAGGGATAACTTTGCCCAGATAGAGTATTTTACAGGAAAGAAACTCGGGGTGGATGCTTATGATATTATGAACTTGGAAGCAGAGAGAATTTCTCGAGGAAGTGATGGGCTGGTCATACTTCCTTACTTTATGGGTGAGAGGACGCCAATTTGGGATTCTGAGGCGAGAGGAGTTATGTTTGGATTGTCCTTTGCTCATACACGAGGGCATCTTATGAGAGCAATAATGGAGGCAATAGGTTTTGGAGTTCGCCAGAACATTGAATTAGTAAAAAATCAGGGGAGAAAGGTCCTTCCTCGAATGGGGATAGCAGAAGGAGGAGCTAAAAGTAGATTATGGAGACAGATAATAAGTGATATCGTGGGGGTAGACACAATCTATATGGGGAAAGTCCAAGGAGCACCGGTAGGCGATGCATTAGTAGCCGGAGTAGGAGTGGGAG
>Ga0209121_10002589_pt1 | contig 18251 bp, 20 predicted proteins | sample Cruoilmetagenom3_FD_187292 | JGI IMG/M metagenome (GOLD analysis project Ga0209121, IMG submission 187292) | Oil polluted marine microbial communities from Coal Oil Point, Santa Barbara, California, USA - Sample 3 (SPAdes) (version 2) | ecosystem: Environmental > Aquatic > Marine > Oil seeps ... | reverse complement strand
TTTCTGCCTCCTGGGAAAACCTGGCAATCTTCCGCCTTAGCGCGGCATGAAGCTTATCGGTGCCTTTATGCCTGGGCATAATGGCAAGCATTGCTTGCAAGGCGGCAATTTTTTCCTCTGGCTCTTTGGCTGACCTGTATCTCTTCTCAGCCTCAAAATACTGTGGCGGTAGATTCGCTGGCATATAACTAATTTTAACATTATGCCCTTTCTACCGAAACATCTTGGTGCTCTCATTCACAAAAGGAGGCTGGTTAGCTATGATGTATCCCGCTAAATGACTTTTAGTTTTTGGTGGTGAAAAGTTCGTTAGCAAAAATGTTAGCAAAGCAAAATTTATTGATTAGGCACCTTCAATAGCATTGAGGGTATCCTTTGCGAACTTGTTGATTTTTTGCGTTATTACCTTTACACGATCGTTCGATTACATTATTATATATTAATATATAGACCATAACAATAGGAACGAAAGATGTCAATCAGGCAATTTTCCATAGCGGAGTGGGATGCAATAATGACCAGGCTAGAGCAATCACCCATTTCTTATGGATTTCCCAAACGAGTCTATGGCTCTGCATTAATTGGTTCATTCAATATTCGGAAACTAGGATCGGATCGCAGCCGAAACGAAAGGACATGGCAATTCTTAGCATGCATTTGCAGGCAGTACGATCTACTCGCTGTTCAGGAAATCATGGATGACTTGAGTGGCATCACGGAACTAATGAAACGTCTCGGGGCTGAATTTGGTCTCATTGTAAGCGACAAAACCGGTACATTTCCAGGAGAACCAGGCGTCGGTGAACGGCTCGGATTTATTTTTCGTTGGTCGGTAGTGCAGCGTATGCAAGTCGCCACGGATATCACATATGACCGCACCAAAGTCCTTGATATTCTCAATGGTAACCTCACTCAAATTAGTAGTGCCTTTCAGGACTATCATAAGAAGCTGCAGGACTACGAAAATGGCAAACGGAAAACCAAACCTAATGTGAAAATGCCAGTATTTTTAACATTCATACGACAACCCTTTTGTGTCAGTTTTAGAATTGTCGGCTATCCTGGGACAGAACCTTATGAGTTCATGGCCGTTAATGCTCATCTCCATTTCGGGGAATATATGACTGACCGACGGCAGGAATTTAACGCACTTATGGAGTGGATTTTATCGAGGATTCGGGAAAACGACAGGGCGTATTACCCTAATTTCATGCTTCTCGGTGATTTGAATCTAGACTTTGACAGTCCACAGAACGACCGTGCGCGCATTGAAGAATATATGAAAACGTTCAACGATGCATCTGGAGAGGAAGTAAATGTGAATTTCCCGTTTCTCGATATACATCCTAAACAGACGGTGCACTTCCGAACAAATGCCCGTAATGATGAGACCTTTGACCAGATCGGACTCTTCTTTCGTAAGTCTGGCCTACCCACCTATCTTGGAAATGCGACAATGGGACGAAAAGAACGTGGCCCCGATTATGGCGTGTTCGACTTTGTGAGACTCTTTGACGATGCTCTGAACACCCGAAAGAAACTCGCAGACATGACAAATGATGAGAGAGAAGCCTTCTATAGTCGCTTTGAACACAAGGTTAGTGATCACATGCCGATTTGGCTGCGTCTGCCGCTGCCAGGTTAGTTCGCTTATACAAGGTGAAAAGTTCGTTAGCAAAAACGGGTATAGAGGCTAAGATGGTCTTTAAGACAGTTGGCTGTCTGGGTAACGCAAATACTGTGCACCATTACGGAAGCTTCTGCTAATTCCTCTAGTCTTGGGTCCAACAATATCAGAATGTGCAACATTATCCTCAACTGGTGAGTACACAGGCTGTTGTTTGAGGGAGCAACAAAGTGCTGCAGTTATGGAAGCAACACCATAACCTGGATGTCCGGAAAGAGTGTGTTCGACGGATGACAGCTTTAGCCAATTTACTGACATCCTATCCGGCGTATCTGGGTCATTCTCAAATGCTGCCGAACTCACCTTGCCAGACTCTTTTAGATGCCAAGGTGGGATTCTTCTAAGGAATTGGTCTTGGGGTTCAAAGTGAGGTGCATTGTCACATTTGTTGGGCTGATTAGCCAATGGTATACCTTATGGAGATAAAATACCTTGGAGCAAGCTATCAAGCTCGGCTTCAGAGGTGATAGCTCCCTCCTTTTCCGCACCAGAGGATGAGACAAACAAAAATAATCGTTGTTGACCGTCAGGTGTTATCCTTATGATGAGTTCCTTTGAATTCAGTTCCCACTCCAGTTGGACACCGCCATCAGAGCATGGAGCTATGAAGACATCCGAGATAAGTTGGGGTGCAAGGTCGGATATTTGTATGAGTAAAGATTTGGCTGCCGCAATTACTCTAGCGTCAATTGGTCTAGCGGAATAGCTGTCCCAGGCATTAGGAAGTCGTTCAAGTTGTTGGATGCGGCTTTTAACAAAAGAAGGCATAGAGGGTTTAACCTCGGGCCATTTAAGTGTGGCAAAAGTTGGACCGACGGAATAGTATTTGTTTAGATTAGAAATAATCTGCGACTTCTTAATGCCATAAATAAATACCGTATCACCCATGAAAGAAACGGCATCAGCCATGATAGTATGACTTTGCAAGTGTTTGAAGTGTGCAGGGTCAGAAGTTTTGCTAAGTTTAAAGTAAAAAGGAAAATAACTAGGTAAATCCAGTTTTACTTCTTCCCACGATATACTATGCTTGCGGGGTCCTTTGATTCGCCTATATGGCGTAGGTATCAGGTTTTGTACTGCCATTTTATTTGCTCCTAGGAGTTCTGGACCTCTTTTTGTTTTTTGTGCGAGACCGTGCCTCCAATGCCTCAGAGAGGAGGTGGTGTAGTATTTCTGCAGTACCCCAGGACAAACATATGCGAGCTACTTGAGAATCCTCCATATAATCAGCATTCTCAATATATGGAGGTGCTAAAAAGCCGAAATCCAGAAGAACTAGCTCTGTATGAGCATTAACCATTACGATGTTAGAAAAAAGCGGAGCTACGGATTTTGGAGGCGCCGGAATTTCCTTTGGCGGTTTTTCCTTGTTTATTTTCTTCATATTAATCACCAACAAACAGAATGCTATATCTTAGTTAACAGCTTGTCAATATGCAAATCCCAAAGCATTTGACACAATCATTATAACGCAAGTATTCATATTTTAAAAACAGGCATATATGCACTCGATACAAAAGGTATATCCCTGAGCGTAAAAAACAGTGATTCTTGATACCTTTTTATTGGCGATTTAGCTTCAGGTGGTACTATTTAGTACAAACTTGTTATTTATAGGGTGCAAAGTTCATTAGCAAATTCTGATGATTTAGCTGGTAGGCCGTACAGGATTCGAACCTGTGACACCCTGCCCTCGAGCGCAAGCAGCTTGCCTTAGACGTGTTGAATATTACAGGATGGTTAGACGGTGAGAACGTAGAAGTCACTAGCGTCATGGAGCCTGAAAAATAGGTGTATAATAAAGCAGATTTTGCTACCTCGTGGGGATATGAGGTATGGCTGTTCAGTTGGAGTTTTTGAAGAGCATTCTATACTTTTCCGATCTTGGCCTTGCTGAACTTGAGTCGATCAGAAAGCTCGTCTTTGAGAAAACTGCTGACAGGGCAGAAATGGTCTTGCTTGAGGGTGAATCGGCTGAGAATCTGTATTTTGTCGCTTCGGGGGTGGTGAAAGTGTTCAAGACCTCGGCCGAAGGAAAGGAGCAGATCTTGAGCATCGTGCGCCCCGGGGAGTCCTTCAATGAGGTCCCTATCTTTGATGGCGGTCCAAATACCGCCAGTGCTCGGGCTATGGGACCCGTTCTTCTTTATGGGATAAAGAAGAATGACATGGAAGCTATCCTCCGGGACCATCCACAGATAGCATTGAATGTAATCAAGGTACTGGCAAGGCGAGTGCGTCACCTCGTATCGCTGATTGAGGATCTGTCTTTCAAGCATGTCATCGGCAGGGTAGCCAAGATACTCTTTGAGCACATCGGAGGTGAAAGGGGCCGTGGGCCGCGGCTTACACAGCAAGAGATGGCAGCTATGGCCGGTACTGCTCGGGAGGTAGTGGGTAGGTCGCTAAAGGCACTAGAGGAGGAAGGGGCGATCAAGTTGGATCGCCATCGCATAATAATTACGGATAAAGAAGCTCTCCAAAATATAATGGAGGTGTCTTCTTGAGACAAATATCACAGACAGATGGCAAGCTTTACTTTTAAAATAATCAGAATGGAGACTGAAAGCTATGGCTGAAATGCCTGTTATAGACCCCGAAAAGTGTGATGGGTGTGGGTTATGCGTTGGCGTGTGCCACTTAAATGCTCTGGCGATAGTTAACAATATTATTACCATTATTGAAACAGTGGAGTGCGACTGGTGCGCAGACTGTGAAGCCGTTTGTCTCACTGGGGCCATAAGTTGCCCTTTTGAGATAATTCTCCAAGAACCCTAGAGACCAACCAACACCTTTTATACAATATTTTCACCCGCCTTCCTGGCTAATCTTCTAGTATCCCATGTTTACTTGTCCCGTCGCTGTGTCTGTATGAGATAAAGGTCGCATACAAGGATTGATACCATACCTATAATGGATTTGCATGAAAAATGCATTTCAACGAAGGGTATAAAGGAGGTTGAAGATGATAACGGTTTTAGAAAACGTTAAAGATAGAGAACAAGTCTTTTCCCAGGATGAGGAATTAGATTTGGCTAATAAGGAGATGGATCAGGAGGATGAGGTTTCTGGGCGCGGGATTACTCCTTCAAAGCAGGAGCTTGAACTTGGTGAGGATTCGTTGAACTTGTACCTCGCTGAAGTACGGCAAACTCCTCTGCTCAATGCCGAGGAGGAAAGAGTGCTAGGCAGCCAGATAGAGGATGGGAAGCATCTTTCCTGGCTTGAGAAAGACTGGCTCGCCGAACATGGCGGTCAGCCATCGGCAATTGATTTATTGCTAGCATTGGTGGAGCGCTTGAGTCGGGCGCGTTTGCTCTTTGAAACCCTTTATCAGTATCTTGAACTGCCTTCTGACGGGAATGTAGCAAAGAAGGTATTGCACCCAGACCTACGTCGCGCCATTGATGGTCATATCGATCAGCATTCATCCGGCGCTATAGCTCAAATCACTGGAGCAAGCCAAATTAGGACGGAGCAAGGCCTGATTCAATTGTCGCTGGATAGTCGGCTGATAACTTGGCATATCATGGAAGGGGCAGGTCAGAAAAGCTCCCTGGCTGAATTTGGGGAGGCGCTGCGGTCGCCGGAATTCCGTGAAGAGCTGGAACGCCATCACTCCGAAATTGCCAGACATTTTGAGCAAATAAGAGAAAGGGCAGACCAGGCAACCAAGCACATGATTCAAGCCAATTTGCGCCTGGTGGTAAGCGTGGCCAAGGGCCATAATGATCGGGGCGTGCCTCTGCCTGACCTTATCCAGGAAGGCAATATCGGGCTAATGCAGGCAGTGCAGAAGTTCGATCATCGGAGAGGCTTTAAGTTCAGTACTTACGCCATTCCCTGGATTTGGCAGGCAATCAACAGGGTAGTTAATGACCAATCACGAATCGTGCGCCTGCCGGGACACTTGGTTGGCGCTCTGACGAAGCTAGCCAAGGCAAAGAATAGCTTGTCTCAGAAGCTCGGCCGGCCCCCGACCGAGAAGGAATTGTCTTCTGAAACGGGGCTCCCGCCCAAAAAGATAGAATCGCTGCTTAAACTGAGTTCTGGTAGGCCTATTTCCTTTGAGACACCTGTAGGAGAAGAGGGAAGCCAACTTGGTGATTTCATCGGAGATCGGGCGATTCCGGACCCTGAGGAGGAGGCTACTGCGAGCCTGCTTAAGGCGAAATTGAGCAGAACCCTAGAGTCGCTGACACCCCGAGAACGCCGCATCATTGAGTTGAGGTTTGGGCTGGACGATGAATACGACCGGACCCTAGAAGAAGTTGGTACAGAATTAGGTCTCAGCAAGGAGCGAATACGCCAGATTGAAAAAGAGGCGCTGGCGAAGCTGCGCCATCCAAGTCACAGCCGCGAGTTGATAGGGTATCGCGGATGACGAGTTTTTAGGCTGTTTAATTTTGATTTTCTGTTCAAATTTCGGCATTTTATATGCCGCCTCTTTTCGGCGGGGAATAAATCCCCACCCTGCGAAGTTTAATTCGTACAGGCGTGTTTTGCAGGTCCTCAGGAAGCCGTAGCACAGGGATTTGAGCAGTTATTGGATGCTAGTCGGCATGCTGAAATTAGAGAAGCTGGTGTTAACAAATTCTGATGGTTTAGCTGGTAGGCCGTACAGGATTCGAACCTGTGACACCCTGCTTAGAAGACAGAGGCACAAGGTTCCGCTTTCCCATCTTTTTTGAAACTTTTTTAAAAATATCCGCACAAGGACTTGACAAAATTAATTAATAACAGTATAATATATTGAGATATTTAACTTATATATTGATTTTGATAATGGAGACTAAATGACTACAGAGTGGAATGAGCTAACAAAAATGACCCAGGGTAAGCCCGTAACGGTTGAACGGGTCCGTGTGGTCGATAACGGAATCGCCATCGAGGGCAGCTTTACACTGTCGCCTCTAGCCAATCTCTCAGTCGAGGACCAGGTGTTTGTGATGGCATTTATCCGCTGTCACGGCTCCATCAAGGAGATGGAGGAAATGTTCGGCATAAGTTACCCTACAGTTAAGAGCAGGCTTAACCGCATCGCCAGGCAATTTGAATTTGTCGAGATCGTCAAGATTGCCACTGAGGAGGAAGTGATTGGCGAGCTAGAACGCGGTGAAATCTCGGCTGAGGAAGCAATAAGGAGGTTATCGAAATGAAGCGTCCGCCTATGTTGATGCATGTGAAAATTCGAGGTGAAGGAAGGGGATTTGGCTTGTGGCTACGCCTCTTTTTGCTGTTGCCACTGGCGCTAGCAGCGTTTATTATCCTGTCACCACTGATATTAATAGCAATCCTCGTTTTCTGGCCGAGCGGCTGGCGGAAAAGGGCGCCACTCATTTTTACAGCTGCTTTCGAGGTACTCTGCTCAATGCGTGGCATCAAGGTCGATGTTCAGGGTAACCATCATTGTATATATATTTCTGCTGTATAAACGGTAAAAGAGGATATGAACATGGCTGAGAACAAGAAAAGAGTCTTAGAGATGCTTGCCCAAAACAAGATAAGCACTGATGAAGCTTATCGGCTCCTCAGTGCGCTGGAATCTGAAGGGAGCGCAGCTGAAGGCACTCCAAAGGCAGGGACAGCAGCAAGAATGAAGTCCAAATACCTGCGCGTATGCATTGTGCCTGGCCCTGAGCACGAGCGTGGTGGCAAAGGCGACCGTGTCAATGTGCGTGTGCCCATGACACTAATACGCGCCGGCATGAAGTTCACTTCTCTACTACCACCCGAAGCCAGAGATAAAGTTAACGGGGCTCTGCGTGAAAAAGGTATAGATTTCGACATGCGTAATCTAAAGCCAGAAGACATGGACGAACTTCTCGAAGCTTTGAGTGACCTTGAAGTGGATGTGGCGGGCACTGATGGAGAAACGGTCAAAGTTTTTGTTGAATAGCAGTGCCACAAAGCAATTCCCGAGGAGCTGCGTACTCGGTTCGATACTCCGCTTTCTATTGTGATTGTGACCACGCAATTTGGCTCTTTGTGTAATGTGGTTATAAAAGCAAAAGCTTTGTTTTTGAGAGAACCGACAAGTAAATAGTAACCTTACAGTATGATATTTAGATTAGGGGGTGCCATTCGGTACCACCTTGCCTTTTGTGGTGGTGAAAAGTTCGTTAGCAGGGGGAAGTATTGACAATCAAACAAACAAATAGGTATATAATAGCGAGAATCATACGTGAACTACTTTCAATAATAAAAATAGCAGATGGTTGGATTAAGAATTGCAATAATTTTAGGAGTTATCGTTGTTGTAGTGGTCATATTCGCCCGGAGAATGGGTCGGGAGCGTTCTGGGTTCGAATCGGTTATTACGAAATTCATGGCAGCTGGGGCGTCAAGGAATATGGGAGCAGCGTATGATTGTTGGTCTCCCCACTCGGCTAGTGAAGAAAAAATAGCCGAGTTCATCGAAAGCAGCTACGACGTATTTGCAGGCTACGAGGGCTTGACTATCAGCGACCAGGGAACACGGTCCGGTGTCGGAGGTATCACTGAAAGTGATGTGAGTGGTGCCATTATTTATACCGACGGTAAAAGATTGCCATTAGGGGCTCGGCTGGTGAAGGAGAAGGACGTTTGGAAGATAATAGGTATCCGAATAGACTCGACTGCCTTATTTCTTACTTAGCATAACATAAATCAGTACACCTAATTTAGCTGGTAGGCCGTACAGGATTCGAACCTGTGACACACTGATTACAAGTCAGGTGCTCTACTAATGAGGATATAGACTAACCAAAGGCGACATCAAGCATCATCATTACCACAAAACCTATTATTGCGCCCATGGTAGCTAAATCAGTATGGCCGCCACGTTGAGACTCCGGAACTAGCTCTTCAACCACAACGAAGATCATTGCGCCGGCGGCGAAAGCCAGAGCATACGGCAAGATGGGCGTTGCCAGGATAACAGCGGCAGCCCCGATGACTCCGGCGATGGGCTCAACCAACCCCGATAACTGGCCGTACCAGAAACTCCTCCGGCGAGAAAAACCTTCCCGACGAAGAGGCATGGAGACTGCTAGCCCCTCGGGAAAGTTTTGAATCCCGATGCCGATAGCTAAGGCAACAGCTGCCGGCAACGTAGCTGCGGGAAAACCAGCAGCAACAGCTCCAAAGGCAACCCCAACGGCAAGACCCTCAGGGATATTGTGCAAAGTTATGGCAAGGACAAGCAAGGTGCTGCGCCGCCAGGATGTCTTGATACCTTCGGCCTCCTCCATGGGAAAGCCAAGGTGAAGATGAGGAAGTACCTTATCAATACCTAGCAAGAAAATAGCGCCGATGAGAAAGCCCACTGCGGGTGGAACCCAGACGGGAAGATTCCCACCTTCAGACATTTCAATGGCCGGAGCAAGCAAGGACCAGTAGCTGGCAGCAATCATCACGCCGGCGGCAAAGCCAAGCATTGTATCGAGCGCCCTCTTGCTTACATCTCTAGCTGTAAACACTACGGCTGCCCCAAGTGCAGTCATAGCCCAGGTAAAACATGTCGCTAAAAGAGCCTGGATTACAGGGTGGAGATTTTGTAAGAAACCTATCATACCCTCAAATTCCTCTGGGCTTTACGCAAAAAGCAGGTTGAATCACCCCTGCATGGGAGTTAAGTGTAGCATAAGCAAACCACAAACCGTGCTTTGAGGCGTATGATATGTGTAAAATGCAAGCCCTTCGGTCAATCCTCAAGCAGTATTCCAATCACGGGAAACCTTTCCAGCAGCTCCACGCCGTGTGGGGCTTGCTCAAGACTATCAGTCAAATCTTCGCCAGCATTGTGAACAACTTGATGTCTACCATCTCTCCATATAAAACTAGCCGATACATCGTACACCTTTCCCTTGTAGGCTATGTAAGCTGGCGCACCATTCTTACCATTGTATCGGGCAAGTTCTTCCTTGCTGAAGCTTTTCACGCTTGGCGACCTCCAGACAATTGTTTTTACCAATCGTGCACGATTTTGACATCCTAAGCCGAAAACGAAGAATCTATGACATCCCTTGTGCCCTTCGCTCAGAGCAACATAGAAATGGCCGAACGCATACGTTTGCTACAAGGTTCTTGATTAATGGCGGTGATGTATTCACCCTGCAGCAAATACTCGGACACTCTACACTGGAGATGGTAAGACACTATGTGAATATGGCATCGAACGATATCATTATCAAGCATCAGGGGTGTTCGCCTTTGGACCGCTTGAATCTACGGTAGGCCCTAGCATAGTAGATTTGGTTAGGTAACAAAACAAGTTAGTGTGCAATCAAGTAACATTTGTCTTTCTTATAGGTCCAAATTGTTAATGGGACTCTCCTTACGCCAATCCAGAAAATTCTCCGGAGCGTTTTGCTACTCATATGGCTATCGTTGCATAAGCGACTTCTAAGAGGGGATTTGGCTAATGTAGCGAAACATGTAACAGAACGCCAAAAATTGCAACGAGGTAACAATCTATTATAAAGTGTGCTAGATGCAAGCATAAGATATTTAGGTATTTGAAGATTGGTAAAGGGTGGGTTTTGCACTGTTAGATAGGCCGGATAATCATGGATTTAGTGTCCGGGATGAGAACGCGGTTAAATGTCCGTGCGGTTATTCAATTGGAATTGATGAAGGAAAACGGGTGAAAATGAAACAGCGTTCTTTCATTTATCAATATACAAATGGAAGATGCCCAAATAAAATGATATCAATTACTTTATCTTGAGGCTAATAGTGGATGCCTGCGGCATAAAATATCCCTTCTTGAGAAGGGTACGAGGAGAAAAACGTGGATATAACGCAAGAGATCTCACGTTGTACCGAGTGCGAAGCATGTTTAGAAGTCTGTCCCACTTACAAGTGTACCGGAGAAATACTTTTCTCTCCTCTTCAAAGGCTTAAGACAGCGGAGAAAATATTTGGGAGAGAGACCCCTACCCCACGCCTCATTGAGAGTATATATAACTGCCCCAAATGTCTGAAATGCGAAAAAGTATGTCCTGAAGAGATAAAGATTACTTATATTGTGCACAAAACTCGTGAGGAGTTGGTGCGGAAAGGTTTCGGACCGCTCAGCCGCCACGACGATATTATCAAAGGAATACTGGATAGCGGAAATTCGGTGAATGGCGACCCAGCAAAGCGTCTGGATTGGCTACCGGAGGATTTTCCTACCAAGGAGTCCGATACGCTTTTATATATTGGATGCCTTCCATCATATTTAGTAAAGGATGCCGCAACATCTACTTATCTGGTTCTTAAGAAGCTCGGCGTGGATTTTATGATTTTAAAAAATGAAGGCTGCTGTGGAACTTATATGTACGAGGCGGGCAGAACCGATATGGCCGCGGACTACTTCCGCAAAAATGTGGAGAGATTTAAGTCTCTCGGAATAAAAAACATGATAATTCCCTGCAATGGTTGTCTAAAGTGTTTCAAACATTTTTATCCTGCTTTGTTAGGAGATGTAGGTTTTACCGTACGCCACGCAGTTGATGTTATTGCTGAGAAACTAAAAGAAAATCCCTCCATTCTTCATCCGATTGCACGTACAATTACATACCAGGATTCTTGCCGCTTATCCCGCGGTGAAAATATCGTTGAAGAGCCGAGGGAGCTACTTAAAATGTGCGGTGCGGATATAAAAGAACCTGAAGCGGATATAAACAGAGAAAATACACCTTGCTGCGGTGCCGGGGCAGGCATACGCTCTGTATACCGGGAACTATCAATGCAAATTGCATCTGATTTGCTGACTGGTCTTCCTGCTGATAAAATAATAAGTGCCTGCCCCTTTTGTACATTTAACCTTAATTATACCTCTACGAAAAAGCAACTTGGCAAGGAAACCACGTATTTAACTAGATTCGTGCTTGATTCAATGGGTTAGAAAGCAAACCTTCCGCTAAATCGTGCAGCGGCCAAGCTTCTCGAGCCTCAAAGGAAGCCATCTCAGTATTCTTTGAGTGTCTGAATCTCCATTGAGAACTCTAACAGACTGAAAAAATGTCCTCAAGCCTGTTCACATTTGTCTACGGCGATATTTACAGAAGCCAAGCTAACCAGCATTAACCAGCCCGATTAGCAAGGGGGTAACAAAGACCTCTATGATGGCTGCAACGGCAAGCCCAGGAAGAATCCACCTCACGTAAACTTTAAGGTAATCTGACAACTGTAATTTGACTCGGCTCTCTCTTCGTACCAGCCACTTAAGTGATTCCATACCTACCGTGAGGCCCAAAGCGGTGGCTAGCAAGATCACTGGAATCTCGATCACACCATGCGGTACAAAGCTAGCCATAACATATCTCCATCCATTGACTGATTCAAGCACGGAGCCCAATCCTCCAAGGATAAAGCCGTTTAGGACTATAAAAAGTAGAGGTGGTAGTCCCAGTAGGATACCTAAGAAAATTATCCCGAGAGCCTTAATTGCATTGTTGATGAATATTATCAAGAACAATAGGATAGTCAGTTTACCCGTCGATGCCAGGGGCTCTAATATAGCGCCGAGTTGTCTCATAAGCCCTTCAACGGTATTCTGACCAATAAGCGTACCTAATACAAGACTGACAAAAAATATGCTGGCCGCCAATATAAGATTCCGAATCAACACCTTTTGTCTGATTATCTGAGTTACCTGCATGATTCACTCTAAAGCTAAGCAGTCATTGTATCGAACCTTATTGATTTCGCCAAGATCACAATTTGACGAACTGTGTGATGTATCGAATTATCATTGAACAAAACTGACTTTTGTGCAGCATACTTACCCAATACACGGACAGACTCGATGGACCTTCCAGCGAAAAGGCCACCAGTTAATCCGCAACCAGCTATTGACAGGACCAGATGCGTCTGGATGTATAATAGGCATAGGTGACACAGGTCTTAGATGAAGATTCTCATAGACAAAGATGTTGTGGGCAAGCTAAGTAACGATGGAGACATCGTGCCCAACGACATCTGGCTGAGGAGATTGGTGAACAAAACAAAGCGGCAGAGGCTTCGTACTGCTTGGCGGAATATACCTGCCTGACTGGATGTCGACAAAACATGGGGAGTAGATAATCCATATTAGGGTGGGCCAATAATAATGGAAATTCGGGGGCAAGGTCAGCGTTACAGGAGGATTTTAATATGAGTGAAACCGTATTCAAAGATGTTCGCTATGAGCTCAATTCATTAATTCAATATATCGGAATAGGTGATATAGGCTTGCCTGATATTCAGAGACCGTTCGTCTGGAGTAACGCAGAGGTACGCGATCTTTTTGATTCGATGTATAAAGGGTTTCCAGTTGGATACCTTCTTTTTTGGCAGAATGGTCTTTCGGATGACAGTCGGACCATCGGCACGGATTCTAAGCAAAAAATACCGCGTCTGCTAATCGTCGACGGGCAGCAAAGACTAACATCTCTTTATGCGGTGGTAAAGAATATTCCTGTCATCCGAGAAGGTTATGATCCCGAGAATATCAAAATTGCTTTAATCCAATTCTCGAGAAATTCGAAGTAGCGGATGCCGCTATACAGCGTGATAAAGCCTATATTCCAGATATTTCAATATTATGGAGCGATAAGACAGACCTTTTTGAAGTGGTGGATAAATACCTTGAAACCCTCCAAAGTTCTCGTGAGGTGGATGACGAAGAGAAAAAGCAAATACGAAGAACCATCTCCAAGCTTCGAAACCTGCTTAGTTTTCCCTTCACTGCGCTTGAACTTTCTACAGAAATTAGTGAAGAACAGGTGGCAAACATTTTTGTGAGAATCAACAGCATGGGTACAACCCTAAGGCAGGCTGATTTCATATTGACCCTAATGTCCGTCTTCTGGGATGAAGGGAGAGCTCAGTTGGAGAGCTTCTGCCGAAAGGCGAGAAAGCCCTCTGCAGGGGTCCCTTCACCTTTTAATCATTTTATTCACCCGGACCCAGATCAGCTTTTACGGGTGTGCGTTGGCCTGGGTTTCAAGCGTGCACGGCTCCAATACGTTTATTCCATTTTGCGGGGTAAGGACCTTGAAACCGAGCAGTTTAGTAATGAGAGGCGAGTAGAACAATTCGAAGTACTCAAGCAAGCACAAGGTCGGGTACTTGACCTGCAGTACTGGCATGATTTCATGAAGGCAATCCGACAGGCAGGTTTCCGCAGTATGAAGATGATTAGTTCTCAAAACAACCTGCTCTTTTCTTACATCCTCTACCTTATCGGACGGACCGAATTGCATGTGGAAGAGTTTTTGCTCAGAAGGGTTATCGCCCGTTGGTTTTTATGTCCAGCCTCACTGGTCGGTTTACTGGGTCGCCGGAATCAGCAATGGAATTTGACCTTGCTCGCTTTCGTGGTGTGAAGGACGCAGATACTTTTGTGAGGATTTTGGATGGTATCTGTGATATAAGTCTAACGGATGACTTCTGGAAAATCAGTTTACCGAATGAACTATCTACTTCTTCTCCGCGAAGTCCCTCCCTTTTCGCCTACCACGCTGCACTCGTCCTCCTTGATGCAACTGCCTTATTCTCTAAGTTGAAAATAAGTGATTTGCTTGACCCTTCAGTCCAAGCAAACAGGTCATCTGCAGAGAAACACCATTTGTTCCCAAAAGGATATTTGGAGACAAAAGGTATCTCAGGTCTCCGAAAAACTAACCAGATTGCTAATTTCGCATTGATCGAGTGGGGAGATAACGTTGCAATATCCAAAAAGGCTCCGGATGAATATGTACCAGTACTGAGCGCACGGTTTAATCAGTCCCAATTAAAAAACATGTATTTCTGGCATGCACTGCCTGATAACTGGCAGTCTCTAGAATATAATAACTTCCTGATTCAAAGGCGGGAAATGATTGCCAAAGTTATCGCGAAAGGTTTCCGGGTATTATCTTCTCAAGGCGGGCCAGAGATCGAGACTGACGTATCAGTGCCCATCGAAGAACTAGTATTAACGGGAGAGACGACTGAAGTTGAATTGAAATCTACTCTTCGCATGAATCTGCATACAGGACAGAAAGACCCTCGTATGGAACTGGCTTGCATTGAAACCATTGCAGGCTTCTTAAATACAAAGGGTGGTACGCTTATTATCGGTGTGACGGATGACCGAGTTTCCCTTGGATTAGAGAATGACCAGTATGACAGTGAAGATAAAATGGCCCTTCACCTATCCAACCTAATAAATGAAAAAATAGACCCTCAGCATATGGTTTCCATACACCCTAGATTTGATGATTACGACGGAAATCGTGTTTTGCTGGTGGAATGCTGGGCATCAAAGATCCCAGTATTCGTTAAAGACGGAAATGAAGTTAGGTTCTACATTAGGACCGGCACTGCTACCACGGAACTAGATTCCAGCCAAACCCATGATTTTATTAAACAGAGATTTGAAAAATAGAAGCGTGTAGTCAAAGCTATGTTATAAATGCCACTAATTCCAAGAGGAAATGGAAGGCAAGATTGCGATGAAAAGAAGGCTCCTTTCAAAAAGCAAATACATAAACGGACTACAGTGTCCCAAATTACTCTGGACCCAGATAAATCAACCTGAGAGTATTCCTGAGCTGGATATTGTTACTCAATATATATTCGATCAGGGGCATCTGGTCGGTGAATATGCTAAGAAGCTATTTCTCAGCGGTATTTATATTCCACAAGACGATTTCATGGGGAACATCGCCACAATAAAGAAACTCCTCGCAGAAAGAAAACCATTGTTCGAGGCGGGCATCCTCTCCGAGAGAATCTATTGCAGAGTAGACATATTAAACCCGGTCAACGAGGATGAATGGGACATAATTGAAATAAAATCCAGTACATCCGTAAAGGATGTGCATATCGATGACGTATCTTTTCAGAAACACTGCTGTGAGAAAGCGGGGCTAAAGATAAAAACCTGTAAGCTGGGCTTCGTAAATAACCAGTATGTGAAGAATGGCGCAATAGATCCGAAAGAGTTATTCATTTTGGAAGATATCTCCACCCAGGTAGGAGAAACCAGCGAGAGTATAGAGGAGCGGGTATTCAGCCTGCTCGAGGTTATCTCGGATAGAACATGCCCTGAAGTCGCTATCGGCCAGCACTGCCTGACACCATACGAGTGTCCCCTCCGTGCGGGATGCTGGGGGTTCCTACCTGAGAATAGCATATTTGATTTGCGAGGTGGGAAGACAAAGCAATTTTCACTCTATGAGGAGGGAATTCTATCCATCAAAGATATTCCGAATCATATTCCTCTATCCAGGCAACAAAAGATTCAAAAAGAATGTGTAATGACAGGCAACGTGCATGTTGAGAAGGAGGAAATCCAGCAATTCCTGAACAAGCTGAAATACCCACTATACTATCTGGATTTTGAGACAATTGGTCCGGCGATACCTATGTATGACGGCACGAGACCGTATCAGGATATACCGTTTCAATTCTCATTGTATGTTGTGGAAAATGATTCATCTGAACCGGTACATCACTCCTTCTTAGCCGAGGGGAGAGAGGACACCAGGCCTCAGATTCTTTACGAACTACAAAGGTTACTCGGTCCTGAAGGCAGCATCATTTCGTATAATTCCGGCTTTGAGGAGGGCGTCTTAGAAGAGTTGGTTGAGGCTTTTCCTGAATACACGGATTGGCTCGAAGGTATTCTCACAAGGATGGTTGATTTGCTGTTCCCGTTTACCAACTTCCATTACTACAATGCTTCGCAAAAAGATACAGCGTCACTTAAGAAGGTGTTGCCAGCAGTTACCGGAAAAGGCTACGAAGATATGGGTATAGGTGCAGGCATGGACGCAAGCATCGCCTACGAGAGAATAACGTATGGTAATGCAACAGAAGAAGAAATTGCCAGGGTACGGGCGGATTTAGTCAAATATTGCAAGCTTGACACTGAAGGAATGATATGGGTTGTGGACAAGTTGAGAAAGCTGTCAGATTGAGTCTCGACTGGTAGATTGTGTCGCGAGAGCTCAGAATGTGACTTAACATTATAGCGGCTTGTGCAATGCGGAAGACGCAATAAATCCTTTCCATAAACGCCGCTGAGAGGCTGAAGGTAAACCGACCCCATAAGGTCAAGGCGCCTCATAATTCCCACGAAAAAATCTCTTCCCCTTCAAAAAATATCCAGAAGATTAAGTACACTCTCCTGGATAATGCTGGTAGCTTCAGCTCGAGATTTCCCCTCTAAGACTAACGGTTGCCCATAGATAATCTTAATTTTAATCTTGCCAAGTAGCCAAAACATCACAAAGAACTTCCAAGGAGAGAATTCCATCTCCTGCCGCCCATTAATTTCCACTTGTCGATAAAACTCATGGGTCCCATCAATACAGAAGGGCACGGTTTCTATTCCTGGAAGAATGGCTAACAAACCACAAAGCTCAGTAAATTTCCGAAGGGGTTTCTTTTTTAGGGGGCTGTAAATTGCCTCCCCTTCTGTGCCTCGGAAATCTCTTCCGGGAGCCCCAGCCATCATTAAATTAAAACCATTATTCAAAAGCGCTTGCATTTTTCTAATATGCCCGCTTGCCATTGAACTGTTTCCTTTCCGCTCAATCGGGGTCAGAAAGCTAAAGGCATTAAGAAATCTTAAAAAGCGACTCCTCTTAATACTATCATTGGCAACGGCAATGTAGGGCAAAAGGTCAACACTCCAATAGGGAAGACGAAGAGCAATGCTAAGTAATTGGTCTAGCCAGGATGGATGGTTGGAGACAAAAATTCGCTTGCCTTTACTCCAGGAGAAATTCTTCTCTAAGCAGACTTCTTCTATTATCCCCCGGTTCCTGGGAATTCTAAAAAACAGAAATACTGAGGCAACGGCCAAAATGCAACTTAAAACAAAACCAGTCTTTCTAAAAGAACTTAATAGTTTTTTCATCTCTTGTAATGGGGCACTTGAAACCAGCAGCGGCGAGCGGCTAAAAGATAACTCGTCGGTTTCATCCTGTCAAGGGGGCTTAAGCGCCATTTTCACCACCTCCAGAAAAGGTGTATACACCTGCTTGGCTGTCAAAATCCATGTCAATGCTGACTAGGGGGGATCCAAAGTGCAAAAAACATGCCGATGGGACAGTTCAAAGTGTGATTATCCAAGACCGCTGAGCACAGACCCAATTGCACATTTGTCCAAAAGGTGCACTCGACGTAATAAAAGCCTGTGTTGTTGCTCGATTGAACATAGAGCCAGATTGTTGCCTACACACCTGAACTGGATAGCCCTTCTGCTCGGAAAGTCAGGCTTAATATTGCAGAATAGCACGTATGCGCTGGAGCACTGGTGGATGAGAATAGTTGAGAAAAACGTAAGTCATGGATTTTCTTCAAGGGATCGAGCTAGAGAGTGGTATCAATCTGAGCGACACCAGAAGGTTGCTCAGCACCGATTCAAATCAGCGAAAACTAATATGATCATCGCCGAGGGATTTTCTGAACGAGGTTTTGTTTATAGTGTGAAATCAGAATAGAACCTCATAGTATAAATCAATTATTGTTTGTACGATATATAATGGCAGGGGAAAACGCTGCGATGCCAGAACCTGGTGATTTCTACCTAAAAACGGTCAAAGAGTGCCTCGAAGCT
>Ga0209121_10002588_pt1 | contig 18257 bp, 13 predicted proteins | sample Cruoilmetagenom3_FD_187292 | JGI IMG/M metagenome (GOLD analysis project Ga0209121, IMG submission 187292) | Oil polluted marine microbial communities from Coal Oil Point, Santa Barbara, California, USA - Sample 3 (SPAdes) (version 2) | ecosystem: Environmental > Aquatic > Marine > Oil seeps ... | reverse complement strand
AACTATGCCCAGCAACTGCTCCGTCTGCTGCGCCAGTATGACCTGGACTGGGGTGTGCTGACCAACGGTCGCCACTGGCGGCTTCTCCACCGCAACGAGCTTTCCCCCACCGAAACCTACCTACACGTGGACCTGGAGCACATCATCACCGACGACGATATCGAGAACTATGTCGTCTTTCACCGCTTCTTCAGCCGGCCTGCTTTCGCCCGTCAGGATGGTCGCCAGCGCCTTGACCTGTACAAGCAGCAGTCCGACAAAGCCACCAAAGCCATAGAGGGCCATCTATCAGCTCAGGTGGAGCAGATCGCCCGCCAGCTTTGCCAGGGACTGGTAGTGAGCTGCCGTGCTGTTGGCGAGGACGTAACTGCCCTCGAAAAGCGAGCAGCCATCTACAAGAATGCCCTCTTCCTGATCTACCGGTTTCTTTTCGTGCTCTATGCTGAGGCGCGCGGCCTCCTGCCACTGGACGTGCCCACGTACCGCAGCGTCTGCCTGCGGGACCTGCTGGCGGAAGTGCGTGCCAATCACAAGCGTGGCATGCAGTATGACGATGACTATACCATGTGGAGCCGCTTGCAGGCCCTTTTTGCCCTGATAGACCAGGGCGACTCAGTCGCGGGTGTGCCGGCCTATAACGGCGGTCTCTTTGACCCTGGTCGGCGTCCCTTCCTGATCGAGCATCGCATCCGCAACGACTACCTGCAGGCCGCTCTGATCCGGCTGAGCACCATGCCGGCCAAAGGCAGGACCTACGACCAGGACCGAGAGCCACAGCCCATTGACTATCGTGACCTCTCGGTACGGCATTTGGGAAGCCTTTACGAAGGGCTGCTGGAGTACAATCTGTTCGTCGTCGAGGACGAGCCGCGCGTCGTGCGGGTCAGCAGGAAGAAGACCCAATACGTGCCCTACTCCCAAGCGGGCAAGGTACGCTCCAAGGAAACGATCCTTGCGGTAGGAGATGTCTACTTCTCCGAGACGGCGGGGGAGCGCAAAGCCACCGGCTCGTACTACACCCCGGAGGACGTGGTGGACTACATCGTGCGCCACACGGTGGGGGAGAAGCTGGCCGAGCTCAAGGCTGAGTTCTACGAAAGGCAGCATATCGAGCGCCAGTTGGCCGACTTGGCTGACACACCGCCGGGCATCCCCGCCCATCGCCAGATCCAGCAGGCGCTGGACCAGCAGTTCCTGCGTTTTGTGCAGGGGAGAGTGTTGAGCCTGAAGATCCTGGATCCGGCGATGGGCTCGGGTCACTTCCTGGTGAATGCCGCCCACGCTGTGGCCAATTTCATCGTCGAGTCGCTCGATGAAACGTCCTGGGAGAACCGCGAGATAGACACGGATGTGGCGACGTGGAAGCGGAGGGTGGCCGAGCGTTGCATCTTCGGGGTGGACCTGAACGAGTTGGCAGTGGAGTTGGCCAAGCTGTGCCTGTGGATGACCACGACGGCCAAAGGCAAGCCTCTCACCTTCCTGGATCATCACCTGCGCTGGGGCAACAGCCTGGTAGGTGCCTGGCTCAAGGACGTGGGCGTTCACCCGCTGGCGAAGAAGAAGAACGAGTCAGCCTTCACGCTGCCCCTTGGATCGTTCCGGGTAGAACTGGATCAGGTGTTGGCCGGTTACCGGGAGTTGTACGCCAAGGACAGCGACGATGTGGACGAGGTGCGGGAGAAAGCACGCCTCTTCGGCGAGGAGATCTACCCAGCGCTGCAACCCTACCGCGAGCTGCTTGACCTGCACACCGGCGTCTACTTCGGAAACGGCATGCACGAGACGACCTACGCCAAACTGGGAGCGGCGGTGGATGACCCGGTCACCTGGGCGCGGTTGAAGGTAGAGGGATTGGGCAATGTCCTGGCGCAGTATGCCAAGCAACGCTGGTTTCATTGGGGGCTAGAGTTTCCGGAGGTGTTTGCCGATGCGCCGAGCGGATTTGATGTTGTTGTTGGCAATCCGCCGTATGTTAACGTGGCACTTGATTCCTACAAGAGTCATCATTACAGCTGTGCCTCAGCGCGGAATCTCTATGCCTGTGTGTTGGAGCGGTCGGGGTACGTGCTTGGGGCGGAGAGCTCTCTTGGTATGATTGTTCCCCTGTCTCTGGTCTGCTCCAGCCGCATGGACGGTCTCCGGAACTGGTTCAGGGCAACGTTTCAGGTGGTAAGAGTGGCTCATTTTGGCATCCGCCCGGCCAAGATATTCCCGGGTGTTGACCAACGGGCCACGATTGTGGTAGCACGCACAAGAGATAAATCCAAACAACAGTGTCGAATAGCGTCCACTCGTTTCAACCGCTGGCATTACGGTGAAGAAACGCAAGTATTACGGAATCTGAAGTTCACGGACATCACGGAATTCCCAGATCATCTGGGATGGGCTAAACTTGGAGACGAAACGGGGCGAAGGACCGCCCAGAAGTTGTTCTCAATCCCTGGGAGAATACGGGATTATCTGAGGCAGGGTTGGACGCTTTATTACCACCGCGTTGGCAGGTACTGGCTAAAGGCGTATGATTTCGTTCCGGTGTACTTGAATGCACAGGGTGAATCGCTGCGTTCATCGACGCTGGTCGAACTCTCGGCTCAGTCTCGGCAAGTAGGCAAAGTGATTGTAGGAATCATCAACTCGTCTCTCTTCTTCTGGTACTGGGTGCTTTATGGGGATGGTTTTGACCTGATGCGTCGAGAAGTTGAGGAATTCCCCTTTGCTTATGATGAGAGCCTGGTTGATCTGTATGGTGAACTCGAACAAGCCGTAGATGCGCTGATGCGTGACTACCACGACAAATCGGTGCTGAAGTCATATTCGGGTGGCAAGATCACATTGCAGGAATTCTACCCACGGCTTAGCAAACGTATCATTGACCGTATTGACGAACTCCTGGGAGTTATGTACGGACTAGACTCCGAAGAGCTTGAGTACATTAGGAGCTACGACGCGAGATTCCGCATGGGTGAGGGGTAGTACAGAGCTGGTAAGATTCTAGAAACATGCTGCTTGATGAGCGGCAGAAGGGCTGACAGAGGATTGGAGTATGCGACTTCAGTTGGCTGAGCCAGACGAAAACGATAGCATTGACTGTCACTTGCAGCAGATAGGTATGGGCAGCCTCATCTGCCGGGCGGCTCAGCAGACGGGTCAGAAGGACAGCACAAACGAGGTGACACCCGCCGTTTGCTTTAGTTGCGATGTCGGGAAGATCTTCCGAGAAGTTGGCTGCAATGCGCCTGTACCTAAGATCACTATCCTCGATTGGGGACGCGGCGATCTCTATGTGGAGATTGATGGCATCTTCTGCAAAATCAGGCGGCGTTACACTACTCTGGAATACTGCCGCACCTGCACGCTGGCAACGGCGGAAAGTACCCGTCAGATTGTGACGTCAACTAGAGGGCTCTTCCAAAGTCATGGCTTCTATTCGGCCTATCAGGATATGGAGAAGGCACGTCTGGCCATACGGGACGGGGAGTTTGACAGCTCGATCACCCATAGCATTTCGTGTCTTGAAAGCACCTGCCGTATTATCCATGAGGAACTGGGCGAGGATTTGCCCAAGAAGAAGGGACTTGCAGGCCTGTGGAAATCTACCCGCGCGATACTTGACCTGGACGGTTTGGCGGAGGGTGACACTCTCGCTCCTCTACTCAACTCGCTTCACGGCGCTGTTACACAGATCGGAGCGACGCGGAATGCGCTGAGTGATGCACATGGCCGAGGTCAATTGCCGCCACACGTCTCAGAAGCGGTAGCTGAGCTGGCTTTGAACAGCGCAGCTACGGTTGCCACCTTTGCCATCCGCCACTACAAGAGCAAGAAAGCGAATGCACCATCATGAGTATCATCTCTTTCAACATCGGTCTACCTCTTGATAGTGAACAATTCCTGCGCCGTGAGTGTCCCTTGTGCCTCAGGCAATTCAAGATTGAGACCACAGAGGCTGATCGTCAGTCGCTGATCGAGCGTGAGCTAGAGGCTTATCTTCTCCAAGAAGGACCGGAAGTTCGCGCCGAGGGCACAGACACCGCTGAACTGGATCAAGAAGAAAGCGAACTCTGGTGTCCCTATTGTGGGCAAATCGCACCCCGAGGCCAATGGTGGACACAAGAGCAGATCGCGTACGTCCATGTATTTGCCTACAACATCATGGTGCAGATCGTCAATGACGAATTGATCCATCCCATGAAGCGGAGGTTCTCTGGGCGACAAAGTGGGCTCGTTTCGATCAGATTTGAAGGGAAGGAAATGGAGTATCAGGAACCGTGGATCTCGCCGGAACCAGACGACATGACCATCCACGCGCTTCCCTGTTGCGGTCTGCGGGTCAAACTAGACGATGACTGGTTACGGATAGTATACTGCTATCAGTGTGGTTTCCCTCATACGAGGACAGATGGGGACGAGTAATGAGTAAGAAACCCTACAAGCTCCAACTCACCAAGGGCTTCTTTGCCGACTTTGCTCAGATCGCCCGCGTGCTGGCTCACGCCGTTGGGCACAGGGAGGAGGGGCGCATCCTGCCCGCACCGACCGGCTGATTGACTTCATCGTGTACCGGCTGTAGGGGCTAACGGAGGCAGAGGTGGCCATAGTGGAGGGAAACCGACCATGAAACGACTCCCCTCGCGTGAGGAGATACTGACACTGCTCGACCGTCTGGAGCAGGAGCCGGCCGATGCGCTGGAAAGCGACGTGCTGGACTTCAAACGCTGGCAGAACGCCAGAGCCAGCATGAGCGAAGCCATCGAGACGGCCGTCTGCTTCGCCAATGCCGATGGTGGCGTCATCGTCTTCGGCGTGCGAGATCGCGCCGTCGGACGCCGGCAGGCCATCACCGGCTGCACCGGCTACGATACAGACACCTGGCAGCGAGCCATCTACGACGGCACCCGCCCCAATCTGACAGTGGAGATAGAGGATCTCCTGGCGCCAGAGGGAAACCTGCTTCTGGTGCGAGTACCCCGGGGCCCAGCCCCGCCCTACGGCACCGCCGCCGGCCTCTACCAGATTCGCGTGGGGAAGAACTGCATGCCTTACTCGCCGGAGGCCTTCCAACGGCGGCAGGTGGCTCTGGGGGCCATAGACTGGAGCGACCAGCCGGCCGAGGGTCTGGGGCTGGACACCCTGGATGGTGTGGAGATCGCCCGTCTGCGCAACACCATCGAGAGCCTGCGCCCACAATCGCCACTGCTGCTCCTGTCAGATCGGGAATTGCTGGAAGCCATCGGCGCCGTGCGAGATGGTGAACTGACCCGTGCTGGACTGCTGCTCCTGGGCAAGCGCACGGTGCTGGCCCGTGTCCTGCCCCAGCACGAAGTCATCTACCTGTACGAACCGACGCTCGTGGACATCGGCTTCCGGGAAGACCTGAAAGCGCCCCTGCTCTACACCGTCCAGCGCACCCAGGAACTGATCCAGCACCCAGAGCGCAACCCGGTACACACCTTGCGTCTGGGACTGTTCCACGTCCAGATCCCAGCCTATCCCGAAGAGAGCTTTCGCGAGGCAATCCTCAACGCTCTGATTCACCGGGACTACCTGGAGCCGGGCTCCATCTACATTCACCATCGGCAACGGGAAATGGTGGTCTCCAGTCCGGGCGGTTTCATCGGCGGCATCACCCCCCAGAACATCCTGCACCACGAGCCGAAAGCTCGCAACCGGCTACTGGCCGAGATACTTCAGAAGATCGGTCTGGTGGAGCGAGCCGGCATCGGACGGCGGCGTATCTTCATCCCGCCGCTGGCCTATGGCAAGCGGCCGCCCGTCTACGAAGCCGACGAGCACACGGTCACCCTCACGCTTCACGATGACAGCTATGACGAAGCACTGGCCACCTTTGTCGTCAAAGGACAACAGGCAGGGCGGCAGTTTGATCTGGATGAGTTGTTGCTGCTCTCCTACCTGCGCGAGCATAGTGAGATTGGCCTGGGCCAGGCGGCTGCGTTGCTGCAGCGGCCAGAGGCTGCCACACAGGATGTGCTGGAGCGCCTGGTCTTGCAGCCAGGGGCATGGTTGGAGCGACGGGGCAAGAAGAAGGGGGTAACCTATCACCTGGCCCGTGGGGCAGCCGTCGAATTGCTGGGCAAGGCGGTGTACACGCGAGCGCGGGGCATTGATGCCGTGCGTTGGCCAGAACTGATTCGCGCCTACGTGGAGCAGCACGGATCCATCAACAATGCGGAGTGCCGCGAACTCCTGGGACTGGGTAATTCACCCTCTGCTCAGGTCAGGGTTTCGCGTCTGCTACGCAAGTTGTGTGTCCCTGATGGCTTCTTGCATCCTCAGGGCGGAGGAGCCAAACGCCGCTATTACTTAACATGATAAGATGACCTTAACATGTTAAGATGGCGACTTCTTACATGTTAAGAAGACCATGTCGCTAACATTTGTCATTCTGAGCGACCGAAAGGAGCGAAGAATCTCGTTTGCGGCGAACGAGACCCTTCGCTACGCTCAGGGTGACAAATGTGGAGTGGGGCTTCTGCCCTAAATGCGTGGAAAGCTAGTGCCATTGTGTCAAGAAGATGTCAGTCTGATAGGGATTAGGGTCAACTATGCCGAGACCACCTTACAAGCTCCAGCTCACCAAAGGCTTCTTTGCCGACTTTGGTCAGATCGCCCGTGTGCTGACTTACGCCGTCCTGCATCAAGACGAGGGAGGTGTTCCGCCCGATGCTTACGCTGCCAGCCTCGGTGTCTCCCTCAGTCGAGCAAAGAATCTGAGCAGTCTGTCTGTAGCCTTTGAGCTGATCCGACCAGTGGTGCTCATCCCTACCGACTTGGGCTTGGTCATTCATCGGTACGATCCATTTCTGGATGATCTAGGCACCCTCTGGCTTCTCCACTACCTGGTGAGCAGCCACGAACGCTACGTGGTCTGGAACCGGCTGGTCAACCAGGTCATCCCTGAAAACGACCGTTTCTCCACCGCCATCGCCCGACCTTACTTTGCCGACCTGGGCCAGTTCTACTCCGAGCACAGCATGGACAAGCACGTGCTCAAGGAAATAAGCGCCGTGTGGAACGCTTACACCGAGCAGGCTTTCCGTCATCTGCGCTACATTCGCGCTGAGAGCGAGCAAATCTACGTCCGTGATGACCACGAGCCTGTACCGCCATACATCTTCTGCGCTGCTGTGCTGGTGTACCGTGAGCGCTTCTTGCCGGGAGCCGCGACGCTTGATGTGTCCATGTTAGCTCATCAAGCCAACAGTCCTGGTCGTGTCTTCGACTTGACTGAACGGCAAGTACGTGACCTGCTAGAAGAAGTCAAGGAATTGGGCTACATCTACGTCGAAACCCGCGCCGATCTGGACCAAATCCGCTTCCGTGACGACTATGATTTTCTCAACGTGATGCGCCGCTACTACCAGGAGCGATGACGTGGCAACCCTTGTTCACCCCGATGATCTGATCCACCGCTTGCGCCTTGACCGGCGGCGATGTTTCGTCGTCACCGGCCGCCCCGGCGAAGGCAAAACCCGCCTGGCCAAGCAGATGGAATCCCACTACGGCGGTCAGCGGGTGGACCTCCTGGCTGTCTTCGCCGACGATCCTGACCTGGCAGCCAGCGTGGATACCTTCACGCCTCGCCGGTGCAAGGAGTTCCTGCAACCCTATGCTACTGCCACATTGGTACTGGTGGACGAGATGGAGTTCCTGTGGCATCGCTGGGACGACGCCGAGAAACAGGCGTTTCTGACCATCCTCAAACTCTGGAGCAAATCCGCCTTCTTCGGCGTTTTTCTTCCCCCTGACGTCATCATCGAGAACTTTCAGATGGCGGACCAGGACGGTCGGCCACGCATATTCTCTCTACACGATCTGCAGACAATCGAATGAACGAGGAGGCCCAATGAGCGCCAATGCAAGCCCTCAAATTGCCGAACTGATCAGAACAAACCCCGGCTATTCCGCCCAGGTAGATCTCAACCGCTGGTTCCGCAATAGTGCTCAGAACCTGGCCACGATGCGGCGCTATAAACCTATCGTCTCGCATCGGAAAGCATTTGAGCGGGTTGCTGGCGCTCTGGATAGCAAAGACAAACGCGTCTATCTGATCACGGGCAACTATGGCACGGGCAAATCACACCTGTGTCTGATGCTAGCCAACTACCTCGCCTACTCGGCTGATCAGCCTGACATCGCCCAGTTCCTGGAAAACTATGCCCACGCAGATCCGGCAGCCGCGGACAAACTGCGCGCCCGACGTCGCAAGGGTCGCTACCTGGTGGCGCTGTGCGATTACGACAGCCGCGACGACTTTGGCGAGGTGGTACTGAGGGCTGTGCTCGATCCGCTGCAGGAGGCCGGTCTGGCCGATGTGCTAGACACGCCGTATGAAGAAGCCCACCGCAAGCTGGCACGGTTAGAGGAAGAGCAAAAATCAGGGCAGGGGTTGGTGGACTATTACGGGCTCTTTGAGGGACAGTTACCCAACTACCTGCCGGGCGTCAACATGAAGCTTTTCAAGCAGCGACTCCACCCCGGCATGGATCGCGCAGCCCTCGACGTATTCAAGCGTATGCACCAAGAGATCCTGCGCACCCCCTTCACCTACGAAGCGGGCAACCTGAGTGCCATACTGCACTCCACCCTCAGAAGCGCGGCCTTTGGCGAGAGATTCGAGGGCCTCGTTGTGTTTTGGGACGAGTTTGGCTACGCCTTGGGTGATCCGAATCGTCTCAGCCTAAACGTTTTCCAGCAATTCGCCCAGCTTTGTGCCGAGTCCGACCCCACGCGCGGCAAGTTGATCTTTATCGCCACAGCCCACAGGGACTTCTCTGCCTATGCCCCCGCTTGGGCGGCCGAAGACTATAGCAAGATCAGCGACCGCGTGGAGCGGGTCAACCTGCTCCCTGAGGGCCTGGAAGACGTCATCGGGGCCATCGTTTCGCCAGACAAAGCACATCCCCTGTGGCAGAAGGAGATCTTTCCTCGGGCCAACGCCATATGGAGTCAGTGGGTGCCTGGTTGCAAGAACAGTGGCATCTTTGACTGGCTGGTCGGCAAGCCGCCGGTCTTCCGGGAGAAGATCCTGGAGGGCGTCTACCCGATGCACCCCATGGCTACTTACGGCGTTATCGAGTTGGCACAGGAGGTCGCTTCGCAAAACCGTACAGTTTTCACTTTCTTCTCCAGCGAGAAAGAGGACGTGTTTGAGGAGGGGTCTTATCTGTGGTACATCCACAACACCCCGATCGCTGACATCAATGGTCAACTCAACTTCTACACCGTGGATCGGCTCTTTGACTACTTTCGCACTCGCCTGCATACGGCCACCCCCGACCTCGCACCCAAAGCCAAGGAGAGCGTCAGCAACTACGAAGCCTCGCTGATCCAGTTGCAGCGCGCTCGCAACCAGAACCCGTTGGAGTTGGCAGACACTGACCGCATCGAGCGCATAATGCGCACCATGCTTATCTACGATCTGATCGGCGTGCACACCTCGTTGGAGAACATCGCGTTTGGCCTTAATGCGCCACCCAGCGAGTGGCCGGTGATCAGGAGCCAGTTGGGAGAGATGGCTAGATTCGCCATCGTCCATCTCAACCCCACCACCAAACTCTACGAATTCCGCCGCTCTGACATCTTTGACGTGGACCGAGCGGTCGAGGAATACAAGCGGGAACAGGGCGACAAACTCAGCAACCTGGCTGTGGAACTGATTGGTTTGGTGCCTTTGAAGAAGAAAGACCAGCACCTGGAGGCTAAAGCTTACAACTCTCAACACAATGAAGACAAACAACTGGAGCGACGGATCGTCACGCCAAGCGATCTGGCGACCGCGCGCACCGTAGAGGGCCAGATGCTCACCTATTTCGACCTGCTGCAGCGTGAGATCGAGCAAGAGGTTTCTAAGGACGGAGGTTTTGAGGGCATTGCTCTCTACGCGGTGTGTGAGACCCAGGCTGACATGACCAAAGCCCGTGACCTGGCAGCCAAAAACAGTTCGCACCGAGTGGCTGTTGCTATTCCCACTGCTCCCATTGCGTTCAGAGATGCCATTTTGAACCTGAAAGCTATTGAGGCCGTCAAGGAGTCGCCAGAGGCTGAGAGTTTCACTACACAAGACAATGCGCTGGTTCTCGACCGCGAAAAGGCATTCCGCAAGAAGCTAGAGAACTTGCGCGACGAGCTTCTTGATCCGCGAAAGCTGACCTGGCTGGGGGCTTACGGTAAAGCCTTGCCTGTCTCCCCTCACAAGACAGTCGATGCCGCCACCAAAATCATGCAGCAGCTCTATACCCGGCGCAACACCTTCAGCCACGATGACTTCAACCGAACGCACGATGTGCGCAACTTCACCAAGAGACATCTTTCCCTTGTCGAAGCCGTCAATGCGTTGTTGAAGGTTGGTCACGATCTGACCATTGATGATAAGCAAGCAGATAATCGAGGTGAGAAACGTTACCTGCTCCGCTGCCTTTACCAACGTGGAGCATTAGCCAAGGTCCACAAGAAAGGCAGTATCACAGTCGTCGAGGTCGAGCGCGATCTGTCCAAGTTTGAGCCATATATCCCATCTCTTGCCGACATGATACGAGACGTGCAGGAGCTTGGCGAAGAGGATCGTATTAGCTTGAGGGCGTTTGTCAATGAGTATCGCCAGCCGCCCTACGGGTTAGGCGACATTGCCCTTTCGCTCCTGTTTGCTACATTGCTACGCTTCTATGGCGATAGCATCAAAATCAAGAAAGATGAAGCTGCTATTGGCGATCTCTATGTGGCCGATTTTGAGACAGTTGCCGACCTCGTGAAGGGCAACTACCCTGACGCCTTTGTCAAATATCGCGAGATACGGCCAGGCGAGCGGGAGTTGATCATTGAAAGCTATCGTCTCTTTGCTGGCCTGACCAGCGCTGCTCAAGTAAGTGTGAACGTCACTAATGCTTACGATGCTATCGCCACCTGGTACAAAGAACTACCCACGGTGGCGCAGGTCGCTAGCTTCTATCAAGAACCCAAGTATGCTGGAGCAACAAGGTTTCTGGAGATCCTTGATAGGCTGCGTGCCCAGGATCCCCACGCTTTTGTCCTGAACGAGCTACAGGTAGTTGCCGAGTACGAACTGGATGAACTGGTAACCCCAGAACGAGCTCAGGAGGTGCTTGCTGCTCTGGAAGTCGCGAAAGATCAGATTGAGAGTACACTGGAACGCGCACAGAGCCGTATTCGCGATGGCCTGTGTGACATCTTCGGCGTCAAGGGCAACACCTGGGATGACGTGGCCGATGGTGTGAGAGCCTGGTATAACAACCTGGATTCCAACCAACGCTCCACCACAGCCAGTTGGCACAACGATGCCAGCAAGCCCCTGGCCCGACTCTTCCTGGATCTGAGCAATCCTCGCGAACTGTTTGTGGACAAGTTGCCAGAGCGCCCCAGCTACGGCTTTGGGCGTGTCCGTGATTGGAACGCCGACCTCACTGGAGGCTACCTGGCTAAGATTCGCGACGGCGTGGCGCACATTGAAGAGAACCGCATCAAAGTGCTATCCCCAGAGGTGGAATTGGAAGGCAACTATCGGCAGGAGAAGGGCAACGTGTTCTTTTCTGGCCCCCTCACCTTGCGCCTATCGCACCCTGATCTCACGGTTCGGGTTTTCGTGACCGATACTGGAACCGATCCCATCACGGGGGTAAAAGAGCGCGACGAGTTTCAGGGTGCCAAGAGCTTTGACATTCACCGGTTGACCCAGGCGCGACGCACCAATGTAACGATTGAGTATGTGCCCCAGGACGCCGAGGGGAACTGGGGTATCGTTGAGACGCTGACCTTCTTTGACGAGACGCTGGAAAACGAGATCCGCAAGCCAAAGACCCTATTCAAAGAAGGGAAAGTCCCTGTCAAGTTCATATTCCCCACTAACGAGCCCGGTTTCGTCACCTCTTGCCGCACCTTCTTTGAGAGCATCCTGGAGAACGAGGTCGTGGATAGGGGACGGCTGCGCCAATTGGTAGAAGACATCCTCGACAGTTTGACCGGCAGGGACACGGAGTAGCGAAATGCCTGTGGAAATCGTTGGCGACCAGGCCGAACTTCTGGACCCGACCGAATTTGAGTGTGTGGTCGCCGCCGTGTCGGACTACGTGCCGGCGATACAGCGGATCAAGCGGGCAGTGGCCGCCAAGGAACCTCTGCGGGTGCTGGTTGGCGATACCGCTTGCGCCGTCTGGATGGAGCGATTTGCCGCTTCGTACAGCGACGCTGTAGTCCGTTACTCTACCACAACCGCTCGCCATCTTTTGGCCGAGCGCTGGCAGACCGAGATTCCAGAGCACGTCACTGACGAGGCGATCCTTGCCTCTGGCTTCTTGAGGGGCGACATTGTGCCGCGGACCGACCAATCCTACGACGAGATCGTGCTAGAGCATTACTGGGGGGAGTTCTTCACCTTCGTGCGGTTTCCGCTCCGGCTGGCCGGAGAATTCATAGACACTCTGGCTCCGGCCCGCTGGCAGGCTAACCAAGGGCGTCCATTGGCAATGCACGGATTGCGGGCGTGCAAGGATCGCTGGCTCAGCCAGGCCCCACAACGTGAACTCAAGAAGCTGATCCACGCTGTCTTTGAAACCCCAGCGGAGCTTAAGAACCTCCTCGGTCGTTACAAGCTCTTGCAGGGATACCCACCTGAGGTGGCTCAGGCTGTCTTGGGAGAGTGGTACATCCGATTCAGGGATCTGGAGATTGATCCCACACCCGCAGATCTGGATAGCCTCGACCTGGGCAATGCCGTCCAGGAAATCCAATACTACCTCAACGATCTGTCAGCTCGCATCGTCAGTCAGGCAGACGTGGACGCCGTATTGGATGAAATGAGCGGCTGGCTGCCAGAGGAATTGGAGTGGTTAGTAGAGCGACTCCGAGACAAAGGCGAGTCGCTGCACCTCACTCCCCAACTTCTGCACCGTATCAGGGCCCGGTTTCGCCCTATTCAAGATTGGACTGAGATGCAACTTGCCGCCTTGGAAACTGCCATCCCACCCAAGTATCCCGCAGATCCGGCCAGGAACCAGACCATCGAAGATTGGCTACACTGGGCTCTCCACGAGTATTTCCCTTATCGTTTTTGGCTAGAGGAAAACGATCGCTGGGACGACACCGTAGCTGCCTACGCGGCATGCTATGCCGATTGGTTCTACGAGAACTACATCACGCACAAATATCAGCATCAGGACCAGTGGGTATTTAGCCTGCTGAACCATGCCAGGCACAGTCTCAAGGAGGGGCGCAAGGTCCTGTTCATTGTGATTGACAACTTCAACTTCAAGTATCTGCGCCCCCTGGTCGCTCAGTTCAATCGCCGTGGGTTCCGTGTCGTTGGCCAAGTGGAACCGAAGTGGGCGCCAGTTCCAACAACTACAGAGGTGTCCAAGTGGTGTCTGGTCGCTGGGGAACCCGACCTGCAGAAGGTTCAGGGTCGTAACTACGAGGACATTCTGGATAAGGACTGGCATGGTCTCTTCGAAGGCTACCAGGTGACCTACCTGGGCAGGCTGGGCGCTGTGAAGGAGCGCCGACGGTTCAAGGAGGATCTGATCCTGCTCAACTACCTGCCCATTGACACCGTCCTGCACAAAGATGAGCGGCAGATCGGCACCACCCACACCGCTGAGGTCCAGGGCTACATCCATGCACTAGTCGAAGTGGTCAGCCAATTTGCCAAACGGGCCAGAGTTGAGCAAGAGTTAGTCATCTACGTCACGTCCGATCACGGTTCGACCAAGATCCCCCCCAGCATAGGCAACGCCCTGGACGACAAGCTTTACCGTAGGCAGGCACAGGACCGACACCATCGCTACATCACCGTCCCCAAGAAGCGAGCTGCTAACCCCACCGCGTATGATGAGGTGCATTGCTACATCGTTCGAGCCGATGCTTTTGACACATGCGAGAACTACTTTGTCGCCAAAGGTTATGATCGCTTCATAGAGACCAAAGAGAGCATGTATGTCCACGGCGGCCTGACGCCAGAAGAGACCATCGTACCCTTCTGCAAGCTAGTCAGAACCGAGATCGAAGCACTTCAGCCGACTATCCGTCTGCCGGATGATGTGATTCGCTACTCCGTCAAAGCCAGTCTGATCTTCGCCGTCGGTAACCCCAACGACTACGACATCACCAACGTTGAATTAAACGTCGTCGAATCGGACCTGCCGAGCGTATTCGTGGAAACCATTCCAGCCGGCATCGCCGCCGAGATCACCATCCCAGTGCGAATCAAGCGCCGGCCCGGCGTCCCCTCTCTGGAAGCCATCACCGTTGAGGGGGCCTTCGAGCTCCAAGGCCAGCGCTTCCCCATCGGGCCTGTGCGTATTCCTGTCGAAACCCGCTCACTGATGGAGAGCAAGATGGAGTTTGATTTTGAGTTCTGAGGAGATCCTAATGCTGAAATCCTTTGAGCAAAAAGCCCTGGATTACTACGGCGAAGTCATTATCAACAAGCACCTCATCCACGAAGCCGGCTTTGGCGCGCGGGCTATCCCGACCTACGTCGGTGAGTGGATCCTCTCCCGCTTCGTCCAAGAGGGGCAACTCACCGGAGAAAGCCGGGAACGCATCGCTGCCTTCCTGGGCAAGTACTTGCCTGCAAAAGGTCAGAAGGATGAGATCAAGAACCGCCTGCTCAAGCTGGAGACAGTACAACTGCTGGACGACTTCAGCGTCAGAGTGAACCTCAAGACAGGTCAACGCCACTTGCATATTCCCCTGCTGGATATCAACGACGCCTTCGTCAGCGAGCCAATCGTCGATCAGAATGAACTGCTGGTGACCAGCGGCGTGTGGGGAATCGGTTCTCTCTTTTACATTCCGCCAGACGGACCTAGGGACAAAGGCCAAGTCTGGATGCGGGAGTTCAGACCTTTCCAGATCAGTAGTGTCGATCTGGACTATTTCAAGGAATGCCGCCAGCATTTCAACTTCGATGAATGGCTAGACCTCATGGTCTCCAGCATCGGATTCAACCCACGCTCTCAATCCTTGTGCCAGAAGATGATCCTCATCACCCGCATCGTCCCTCTGGCCGAGCCTCGTGTCAACATTGTTGAGTTGGCTCCCAAGGGCACGGGCAAATCCTTCGTCTACGACAACCTCTCTCGCTACGCCCGGGTGGTGGCCGGTGGCAAGATCACCCCAGCCGTCCTGTTCCACAACCTGGCTACCCACACCCCTGGCCTCATCACACGCTACGATGCCATCGTCCTGGACGAAGTACAGAGTATCCGAGGGGACAGCGCCGGGGAGTTGATGGCTGGCCTCAAAGTCTACCTCGAATCGGGCCGCTACAGCCGGGGCAACACTATGGGCACGTCCGAAGCCGGCTTCGCCATGCTGGGCAATCTCACCCTTGATGCGGACTATCAGCCTATCTACGACGATGATGGGCTATTTCGCGAGATCCCCAACTTCTTGCAGGAGACAGCCTTCATTGACCGCATCCATGGGCTCATCGCCGGGTGGGAGATGGGGCGAGTCACCAAGGACACGCCGTCCACCTCCATGGGCTTCAAGGGCGATTTCTTCTCCGAAATCCTGCATGTGCTGCGGCGTGAAGCTCAATGCGGCGAGTATGTTTCGCAGAATATGCGTTTGGTGAGCTGTGATGACCTCCGCGATCGCAAAGCCATCGCTCGTCTGGCCACCGGTTTCCTTAAGCTCCTCTTTCCGGACATGAAGCCAACCGAGGAGGAGTTCAGGGAATTCTGCGTTGAACCGGCTGTGGGGCTCCGCCAGCGGGTGCGCGATGAGTTGCATAAGCTCGATCCGGAGTATGCAAAGGTGTCCATAGGGTTCGAGTAGGGTAATGCCAGCAGTTGCGAGGTGTAGCATACATCAAGCATACATCAGACGTGGAACCCTGTGGCACTGTTGTGACCACTGATGACCATGACACTCCTTGAACCTCTTCGCAGGTGTGATGTGTCTTCCTCTTGTTGCCAGCCATTGATCTTCCACCCAGTGCACGCTTAGCACCGAGGTCCCATGCCTGTCCATCTTCACCTGGCCCCAGCCGCTGCCGGTAAGACGGCCTACGCTCTAGGCCTCGTCCGTGATGCGGCACGAGGGTTGCACTCGATCCCCCGCGTCGTCGTGCCCACCCACTTGCAGGCGCGCTCCTGGCGACGGCGCCTTCTCCCTCGATTTCTCGCCTCTGGTTCATTGGGAGTACGGCGATGAGCTGTCTGCAGGGCAGTATCGAACAGGATGTCGATTTGCCCAGACTATGAATACATGGTATCATGTGTGCATAATACTGACAGAGGGTCACCATTCTGCACACAATAGACCACGTATGATCGCAACAGACACCTACGACAAGCTATACGAGTCCGCGGAAGCCCAGGCTGGCTATTTCACCCCGGCCCAGGCGATCGCGGCAGGTCTCGACCGCTCTCAGCTCTCGCGTCAGGTCGCAGCCGGTCGGCTACTCCGGGTCCGATCCGGCGTCTACCGCCTGGTGCACTATCCCGCGTCGCCACACGAGGACCTAGTCATCGCCTGGCTGGCGACCGGACTGCGATCTGCGATCTCACACGATAGCGCTCTGGCGCTTCACGATCTCTCGGATGCCCTGCCGACTGAGATACACGTCACCGTGCCGCGCACAGCCTCGCGACGGCGCTCAGGCATGCGCCTGCACACCAATCGCATCACAGATGAGGAGATCACCCACCGCGCAGGGATCGCCGTCACGACGGTGCCGCGCACCATCGCCGATGTGGCTGCAGCCGGGATGTCTGACGAGCTAGTGATCCAAGCCGCGCGGGAGGCCGTATTCAAGGGCCTGGCGACGCCAGGGGAGTTGGTGGCTGCAGCACGCAGCAAGCGAGTTCAGAGCTTGCTGCGCCGAGCCCTGCAGGAGACCGGCTGGCGATGACCTATGGTAGCGGCGCCGCCTTTCGTCGGGCTCTGGAGGATCGTCTGCTGGCCCGGAGCCTCCGCAGCGACATCCCCCTGGTTCGCTTGCGCAAACTCGTAGCCTTCGAGCGCTTGCTAGCACGCCTCGCACAGGCGCACTCTGGAAGATGGTTGCTGAAAGGGGGGCTGGCGTTGCAGTTGCGGCTGGGCGCTCGGTCGCGCACCACAAAGGATATCGATATTCTGCTGCGCGCACCGTCGGAGCTGGCACATTCTGCCCTTGTAGAGGCGGCACGACTTGACCTGGGCGACTGGTTCGAGTTCACCGTCCGTCCAGGTACGAGACCTGGCCTTCAAAATGCGGCCAGAGCTCGCAGATGTCCGGCCTGAGCCGTGCGTACTCCACCACGCCCTCAAAGAGCCGCTGGCGAAAGGCCTCGTCGGAGAGGGAACTGCGGGCCACGCCGAGCACCTGGGAAGCCGGAGGCAGCAGCCCTGCGCAGGCCAGGCTGTGCAGCGCCGGCGCCAGCTTGCGCCGCGTCAGGTCGCCCGATGCGCCGAAGATGACGATGGTGGCAGAAGCATCAGCGCAACACTGGGGTAGGCTCGTTAACGTGCCATGCTCGCCCGCAGTGCGGTCAGGTTCTCGGCCACCGACGCTTTGTCGTTGTAGATGCTCGATCCGGCCACCAGCATCCTGGCGCCGGCCTTCACTACCAGCGGTGCAGTGATCAGGTTCACCCCGCCGTCCACCCCGATGGGTATGTCCAGCCCACGCTTCTCCAACAAACGTCGCAGGCGGCGAATCTTGTCCAGTTGGCTGTGGATGAACGGTTGCCCGCCCCAGCCGGGGCTGACGGTCATGATCTGGACCAGGTCAACCAAGTCCAGCACTTCTTCTAGAACGCTCAGAGACGTGCCGGGAGCGATCGCTATGCCTGCCTCCACGCCGAGTTCACGGATGGACCGCAACACCCGGTGCGGATGTGTGCAGGCTTCCTGGTGAATGGTTAGACGATCGGCCCCGGCTGCCGCGAAGGCTGCCAGGTGCCTGCCTGGCTCGACGATCATCAGATCCACATCCAGCGTCACACTGACCAGCGGGCGCAGTGCCCGGACGATGCCTGGCCCAAAGGTGATATTGGGCACGAAACGCCCGTCCATCACGTCAATCTGGATGCCGTCGACGCCAGCGGCCTCGGCCTGGCGGGCCTGCTCGCCAAACCGCGCGTAGTCGGCTGCCAGGATAGAGGCTTCAACCAAGACCATTCTGTTCTCCTTATCAAGGGTTTGGGATCCATCGGCCGATTGAGCGGATGAAGCGGATGGGAAATGAAACAAAATCGGTTCAATCCGCTGACGATCCTACATTTCACGTTACTACT
>Ga0209121_10002587_pt1 | contig 18261 bp, 15 predicted proteins | sample Cruoilmetagenom3_FD_187292 | JGI IMG/M metagenome (GOLD analysis project Ga0209121, IMG submission 187292) | Oil polluted marine microbial communities from Coal Oil Point, Santa Barbara, California, USA - Sample 3 (SPAdes) (version 2) | ecosystem: Environmental > Aquatic > Marine > Oil seeps ... | reverse complement strand
AGTTGGATGCCATGATTGTACAAGGCATGAATGATTGGAAAGTTCCGGGACTAGCCGCAATCGTTGTTAAAGATGGGAATGTGATCTTTCAGAAAACCTATGGCGTCAAAAATGTACAGACCAAAGAGCCCGTGAATGAAAGCACCTTGTTTGCTTTGGCCTCAACGACAAAGGCCATTATTGCCCTGTCACTTGGAATGTTGGTCGACGTAGGCAAACTAAAGTGGGACGACAAGGTAATTGAGCACCTCCCATATTTTAGACTCTCTGACCCTTATATCACCGCCAATGCCCGTGTAAAAGATCTCTTGACACACAATCTGGGAATAGGCAATGCAGATTTGCTTTGGTTCATAGATAGCACATCTACCCGTCAAACCCTTAGGAATTTTCAAAATGCGAAAAAAGCATATCCAATACGTGGGGGCTTCACATATCAGAACATTATGTATGTGGCAGCAGGAGAGGTCATAGGGGCGGCAAGTGGAAAGCACTGGACAGATTTTGTAAAGGAAAGAGTATTTATACCCTTGGAAATGAACCGTACTCAGGCAAAAGCCATAAATATTCTTAAAGCAGGTAATTATGTGACCCCATACAATTATGATCCAGAAGAGGGCATAGTTAAGGTGCCGCATTCATTTGCCGACCAAATTGGGGCTGCGGGAATGATATGGTCTGCTCCCAAAGACATCTGCAATTATTTGACATTTTTGACCAACGAAGGGGTGTACAAAAATGATACCTTGGTGAAACCAACGACCTTTAACTATCTATTTAAACCACATGCTTTACAACCTGAAGGAGGCATATACCCAACCACCGCGCTGACCAAACCAAACTGGAACACCTACGGCCTCGGATGGTTTCAACAAGATTATCGTGGTTCAAAACTCGACTTTCATACAGGTAGCCTAGGCGGGCTAGTCGCCATTGTGGGAGTATTACATGATAAGAACATGGCTGTGTACGTATTTGCCAACCTAGACCATGCCGAATTGCGCCATGCCATTATGCTCAAGGCTATTGATTTATTTGTTTTTAATGATGATAATCGCGATTGGCATGCAGAAGTTTTTGAGCTGTATAATGGGATTAATAAAAAAAATCTCGAGAAACAAAAAAAAGAAAGTTGATGAACGCGTAAAAAATACAAAACCAAGCTTGCCGTTAATCGCCTATAAAGGGGTGTATAATAATAAGATGTTAAGGAATGCGACGGTCAATCAGATTGGCGACACTTTAGAAGTAAATTTCAATTCCCATATATCATATCGAGCCTCACATTGGCACTTTGATACTTTTATCACCAACAAAGATCCATCATCCGGTGAAAAATTTGAAATTCGTTTTGATTTAAATAATAATGGGGAGGTAAAACAGCTTGATTTTATGGGAGCGATATTTACAAAGAAGGAGTGATGGTATGATTGAATTCTTTCAGCGAATCCGTCAAAATCCAATTATGGAAAACCAAACAAGTAAGTACCTTGGAAAATATAGGTGCAACAATACTATCAACCATATGCAGCAGCAGCTTTTTTCTTATGTTTTTTTTCTTTTTTTCTTGAGTTTTTTACATGCACAAACACCGCAACAATCTTATTTTGAATGGACAGAATTACCCTTCAGTAAAGAAGAGTTGGCGCAGCGTCGTGACAATTTAGTGTCACAGCTAAAAACACAAAATAAAACAGGTTTGGTGTTAATACCTGCTAAAGACGGTTTCTCCTACGGTGAAACCTTTAGGCAATTGGATGACTTTTATTATTTCACAGGCTTGGAATTACCTAACGCTATTTTAGCTATTGAAATAGCAAACGGCAACACCATTGTATTCACGCCAGAAATGGATAAGCGTTTTCATAGCAACTCACGTCCCAACGATTTTCCCGGCCGTGCCTTTCTTAATGATCCAGAAATAGCGGTCAAATCCGGACTCGTTCTAAAAAACATAGCTGATTTTTCAGCTTATATCACTTCTAAGGCCAGTGCGCCTATTTTGGTAAATAACGGTCGTGAAGGCAAAATTGAGCATGCTTCCAACGATTATATTGTGACACATTCGCCTATTCAAGCATTAATGCAGGCCTTAAAGACCAAACACAATATATCGATATTTGAAAATAGTTATAAGGCAATTGCAGAAGTGCGCATGCTGAAATCAGCAGCTGAAATTGAAATAATGAAAAAGGCTTCAATCATTACTGTAAAGAGCATTAAAGAAGCGGCAAAAAATATTCAACCAGGAATTGATGAACGTTATCTGGAAGGGGTTTTGGAAGGTCATTATAAAAAAATGGGGGCTCAGCGTTTGGCTTTTGGTTCCATAATAAAATCTGGTCCAAACGCTTTATGGCCATGGCGTATTTTGGCAACACATTACAACAGAAGAAATCGCATTATAGAAGCTGTTGATTTGGTGATTTTTGATGTTGGGTGTGAATATAACAACTACGTTAGTAACATGGGTAGAACGTTTCCCGTCTCTGGAAAATTCACCCCACGCCAAAAAGAGATTTTAACTATGGAAGTTGATGTTGCCGATTAAATCATAGCCTATATAAAACCAGGAATTACATTTAAGGATATTAGAAGGCTTACAGATAAAATCATACCAGAAGATGCTAAAGCATATATGCAGGTTGGTTTGTTTTTTGGCCATCATTTAGGGCTTTCAACGGGAGACCCCGGTTTACCAGAAGCTGTTCTAAAACCAGGAATGATTTTTACCGTTGAACCCTGGTATTATAACCATGATGAACAACTATCGGTATTCACCGAAGATGTTGTTTTAATCACCGAAAATGGTTGTGAGGTATTAAGTGAAAATCTACCAAGAACTCCGGAATCTCTAGAACAATTAATGAAGCAATAGTATTTGCATGATTACCAACAACAGCCATGCGGAACAATTCAATTTGCTTTAACCAAAACCTATCACTAATTTCACACTCAACCTTGTGGTAAAAAAGCTTTTGCACTCACGAATACTGGGCGTGAAAGCAACTAGCCAGTAAAGGCTCCTTTGGCTATGAGCGCCTAAGTGTGATTCCACAGTTTGTTTTATCAATGTGTTGTTTTAAAGCCGATTTTTTGTATTTATTTTTTAATTTAAACGAAACAAGATGATTACCCTATTAAGAACAAAACATTCTATTTTTTTACTATTAGCTATGGTTGTATTGGTTGGTTGTAAACAAGAAAAAGACCAAGAACCTTTGGTCGATAACTTGTTATTAAAAGAATGGACAGGGCCCTATAGTGGTGTTCCTGCATTTGACCAAATGAAAGTTGAAGATGTAAAAGATGCTATGCTCCTAGGCATGGAGTTAAATCTAAAAGATATTGATGCCATAGCAAATAATACGGATGCTCCCACTTTCGAAAATACCATTGAAGAAATGGAACGTTCAGGTGAGGAATTAGATAGAAGCTTTGCCTATTATGGTATTTTGAGCGGTAATATGTCCACCCCGGAATTCAGAGCCATACAAACTGAATTGGCGCCTTTATTCTCCGAGTTCAGATCAAAAATCACCCAAAATGAGGCCTTGTTTCAGCGTGTGAAAGCAGTCTATGATGCTTCACAGGAAAAACCGCTTGATGCCGACCAACAGCGTGTTATTGAGTTAACTTATAAAGGATTTGCAATGAACGGTGCAAATCTTGATAAAGAAAAAAAAGAGCGATATGCAGCCATAAACAAAGAATTATCCAGTTTATATACCAAATTTTCGAACAATGTTTTACATGACGAAGAAAACTATATCACTTATTTAACTAAAGAACAATTAAGGGGTTTATCTGACGGCTTTATTAAGTCTGCTGCGAAAATTGCAACAGACAAGGGGCAAGATGGTAAATATGCCATTACCAACACAAGGTCTTCCATGGATCCTTTTTTAAGATATTCTACAGAAAGGGAATTACGCAAACAAGTATGGACTAATTATTATTCAAGGGGAGATAATGGGGATGAGTATGACAATAATCAAATTATCGCTGCTATTCTTAAGCTTCGAAGAGAGCGTGTTGAACTATTAGGGCATAAAAATTATGCGGAATGGCGCTTACAAGACCGAATGGCAAAAACTCCTGAAAATGCCATGGCGCTTATGGAAGCTGTTTGGCCAGCCGCCATAGCAAGAGTTGCTGAAGAAGTATTGGATATGCAAGCAGTAGCAGACAAAAATGGCGATAACATTACTATTGAACCATGGGATTATCGCTACTATGCTGAAAAAGTCAGAAAAGTAAAATACGATTTAGACTCAGATGAAGTTAAACAATACCTTCAGCTTGATAAGCTTACCGATGCTATGCATTATGTAGCGGGGCGTTTATTTAACTACAACTTCACTCCAGTTCCGGAAGAATCAGTGCCTGTTTTTCATGAAGATGTAAAAGTTTGGGAAGTAACAGATAAAGACTCCGGGGAAAATATTGGACTTTGGTATCTAGATCCATACGCAAGACAAGGCAAACGTTCTGGAGCTTGGGCAACAACCTATAGAAGTCATACTACTTTTGATGGAAAGAAAAATGTTTTGGCTTCAAACAATTCAAACTTTGTCAAACCAGCTCCAGGAGAAGCATTGTTGGTATCTTGGGATGATGCTACTACATTTTTCCATGAATTTGGACATGCAGTACACTTCTTCTCTTCAAATGTAAGATACCCGACTTTAAATGGTGGGGTTAGGGATTATACAGAATTCCAATCACAATTACTTGAACGCTGGTTATCGACAGACGATGTTATCAGTCGATTTTTAATACATAATAAAACTGGTGAGCCAATGCCGGCAGCATTAGTGGCAAAAATCAAAAAAGCATCGACGTTCAATCAAGGGTTTTCAACTACAGAGTATTTAGCATCGGCCATTATGGATATGAAATTCCACCTTGCAGATCCCACAAACATCGATGTAGACAAATTTGAACGTGAAACGCTTGCTGAATTAAAAATGCCTAAGGAATTACCCATGCGTCACCGGACGCCTCAATTTGGTCATGTATTCTCAGGTGAAGGTTACGCAACAGCTTATTATGGCTATATGTGGGCAGATGTGTTGACAGCTGATGCTTCAGAAGCCTTTGCCGAAGCTCCAGGAGGTTTTTACGATAAAGAAATGGCAGACAAGCTTGTTAAGTATTTATTTGCGCCAAGAAATTCCATGGACCCAGCTGAAGCATATCGATTATTTAGAGGGCGTGACGCTAAAATTGAAGCCCTAATGAGGGATAGGGGGTTTCCTGTAACCACAGAATAAAAACTTATAATAATTAAATCAATAAAACCATGAATCCAGTAATCAGGAATATTTTGGCTGTTATTTTTGGCTGGTTAGGAGGTAGTGTTGTCAATATGGGGCTCATAAAATTTGGCCATAAACTATTTCCTATAGCAGGTATTGACCCAAATGACATGAACGCATTAGTGGATGTGATGCCCACTTTGGAATTTCAATACTTTATTTTTCCTTTTTTGGCTCACGCTTTAGGTACTTTTTCTGGGGCCACTATTGCCGGTTTAGTGGCAGCGAGCCACAATATGAATTTCGCTTTGGGTATTGGTGGTTTGTTTCTGTTGGGGGGTATTATAGTCAACTACATGATTCCTGGACCAATTTGGTTTGCGGTCTCGGACATTGTTATCGCATATATTCCCATGACTTGGCTTGGTGGAAAATTAGCCGGGAATATTTCAAGAAAGAAACGAAATTGAGATGAATAGAAGGATTATACTATGCAAAGAATATTTCTTATCATACCAATGCTTCTAATTGTTTTGGCCTGTAATACTGAAAAGAATGAAAATTCAAGGTCAGTTTATCATGGGACAATGGCTGAAATTAGTTTTGACCAAACCAAGTGGATGACTAAAGAAGGTTTGGATTATCCTTACAGGGATAAAATGCTGAATAGCATAGTTTACAATGATACGGTTAGGGCGCTAAATAAGGATGAAATTTTAGACCTCCTTGGTGAGTCCGACCGAAGTAATGATGGTTATCTATATTACATGATATCCCAAAGACGTCTAGGCTTTTGGCCTTTACATACCAAAACATTGGTCATTAAATTAACAGGGGATTCTACTATAGACTGGATCAAAATCCATGAATAGGGGAAATTGAAGTGTATTGAAATAAAGCAGTAGTTGACAAGGGTTGTGACCTTATTATTTGCAAGATTAGTACTAGAGCCTTTACCTTTTACGAAGGGTGGGATTTTGGAAATACCGCTATAATTTCCAAGTATTTATAATTTAAATGCCAATAAAGCATAAATCACTGTTAATCAACGTTTCAAATTTGCCTCCGTCAGGTTTTTCAACTATCTTTTACCTATGATTAGTTTAGAAAAATTAGATAATAAGGAATTTTTGGAAAAGTCCATACACCATTTAGAAGCTACCGGCTTTGAAAGTATAAAAGCTGATATTGAAGGGTATGAAACTCCGAAATCATATCTTAAAAAAGGAAGTGATATTAAAATCACCCCGGATATAGTCGCCCTTAAAAATGGAATGAAGTATTTCTTTGAAATAAGTCTTAAGTCAGAAAAGCCATTGCTATTAAAATCAAAATGGTTGTTTTTAGATGCGTTGAGCCGGTTGAAATCAAATAGATTCCGGATAATTACCACAAAAGGACATTATAAGTTCACTGAAAATATGTTGGAGGATATAAATCTGACCAATAAATCGCCTATTAGGATTTAGTTGCTTACACGCTTTATTTTTTTAGCATACCTATATGTGGAATACCGTCTTCTAAATACCCTTCGCCCACTTGTTTAAATCCTAGGGAATTGTAGAATTTCTTTAAATAAGACTGAGCTGAAAGATGTATTTTGGTTTCGTTCAAATATTCATGAACCACTTTTATTGAGGCGTTCATGATTTCATAACCATAGCCGTATTTGCGTTCCGTGTTTTTTACAACTACCCTGCCAATACTTGCTTCCTTAAAGTAATCCCCAGATTTGAAAATTCTGGTATAAGCGACTACTTCATTATTTTTAGTCCCAATAACATGGAGTGCTTTTTGGTCTTTGCCATCTAAATCCTGATATGCACAACCTTGCTCTACCACGAATACCTCAGCGCGTAATTGTAGTATCCCATACAATTCGTCTATTGAAAGCTCTTCAAACTTTTTGACGGTGATATTCATATTAGTCTTGAACTATAATTTGCTTGACATCACACTTACCAAATTCCGGTTGAATATTTATATGGTTTATTCCAAATTTGTGATACATCTCTTCTTCAATCCGATCCAATATAATATCGAATTCAGAAAGCTTTATATCTTTTAAAAAATCTATATGGGCCTCAAGATGTACCTCATCTTCATTCAACTGCCAAATATGTACATGATGTACATTCTTTATCGAATCGATGTTGTTGATGGCTTCTACGATTTTTTGAACATGTATGGTGTTGGGGGTAAATAACATCAAGACTTTTGTCGATTCTTTCAAAAGATCATACCCCATATAAATAAGATATAGGGCAATAAGAAGGGTCAATGCGGGGTCAACCCAATACATTTGATAGAATTTCATTAACAAACCACCTACTAACACGGCAACGGAAGCCATCATATCGGTAAATAAATGTAAATATGCAGATTTCATGTTCATATTGCGTTCAGCATCCTTTTTAAGTAATAAAACACTGAATCCGTTCGCTGCAATGCCTAAAAGAGCTAACCATATGACCAAGTTCGATTCAATTTCCCTAGGCGCCATAAAGCGTTCTATAGCCTCAATAATCAAAATAACTGCAACAATGATCAAGGTTGCGGCATTCACAAACGCAGCAATTATCTCTGCGCGTTTATAACCAAAGGTCTTATTGCTAGATGCCTTCTTTTTTGAAAGAACCGTAGCTCCATAACTAATAATAAGTGAAAGTACGTCGCTAAAGTTATGCAGCGCATCAGATAGTAAGGATAAGCTTCCTGAAATCAATCCACCTACTGCCTGGGAAATCGTAATAAGTATATTCAGTAAGATCGATATGACGAGATTCTTACCTTTTAGGTTAGTATGGGCTTTTGAATGATTGTGGTTATGTACCATATTCCAATAGAAGGGCTGATAATGAATCTACTTTTAGTAAAACTAAAAATACGTTGTTAAGAACAAGTAATTTTTTCAATGCGCCGTTCATGTCTCCCACCCTCAAATTCAGTTTTTAGAAAAACGGTAACCATTTCCAAGGCCTGGGGTAAGGAAATAAAACGAGCCGGTAAACTTAGTATATTTGCATCGTTATGTTCGCGTGCTAATTGTACAATTTCTTTATTCCAACATAAGGCACAACGTATTTTTTGGTGTTTATTCGCCGTCATTGAAGCTCCGTTACCACTTCCACAAATTATGATTCCGTAATTTACTTTACCTTCTTCAACATCTTTGGCAACAGGATGAACAAAATCAGGATAATCAACACTATCGCTGTCATCAGTACCATAATTACTAACTTCAATATTTATTGACTTTAGAAGGCCTATTATAGCTAATTTGTATTCGGTTCCTGCATGATCGTTACCTATTGCTATTTTCATTTTTTAAAGAATGGGTTTACTACAAATGTACAAATACATTGTCATTCACAACAAATAGAAAGTAAAGACGTTAATTGATTGGAATGTATTTATATTCATTGTTATTAACTTACCAATACCACTTGTTAACTTGTTTATAATTAATCTATAAATAGTGGTATTTAAATTTTGTTTTTAATCTTCTATTTTGTTATACAAAACAATTAGGAAAGAAAAGAATTTACTTCTAAAATAATAGCAGTAAGTTATTAAGTTAAATTCTTTCGTAGTTAACAAAAAATCAATCTAAACTTATTAATAAATTTGTGTTGAAATAGGTTATCAATAGTCGTTGATAACAATTCTAAATGACTGATTCAGAATATAGACGACACATGATAAGATGTCGATAAACTTCTAAAGTGATATAAACATATATTATATACACTTTTTTACAGTAACTATCAACATACTATTATAAACACCATTTGTTATTTAATTAATAAAAGAAAAATATAATATATGTTATATATGTTGATAACATATATAAGGTTAAATAAACTTTAAGGAAAACATACAGAATGTAGGTAATGGATTATAATTTGTAATTTTCCGCCCAAATAAAATTTTTAATGTCGAAGAAAAAGAAGAAAGCAAGAAACCATAGAACAAACGAAATAACAAAAGGAATCTTCACTATACTTGAAAAAGAACCTAAGAAAAGCTTTACGTATAAACAAATTGCATCAAGAATGGGTATAGTTGATGCCAACGAGCGTAATCAATTAATAAAGAAACTTACCCAACTTAAAGAATCCAAGAGAATTTTAGAGCAAACCAGAGGTCATTTTAAAGTTGTAGCATCAACTAAAACCTACCACACAGGAACTGTTGATATTACTGGAAGAGGAAATGCCTATATAGTTATTGAGGGAATGGAAGATGATGTATTCGTTCCTTTTAATAAGCTAAAAAAAGCTTTTCACAAAGATACCGTTGAGGTGTATATTTTTCCCAGAAGAAACGGGAAGAAATTAGAGGGAGAAATAACCAGGATCATAGAAAGAAAAAAGACCACATTCGTGGGTATTGTTGATATGCAAAAGACATACGCTTTTGTGAGACCATCTGACTTTAGAATGTACACTGATATTTTTGTACCGAAGGAAAAATTAGGTGTTGCTGAAGATGGTGATAAGGTGATTGTGGAAATCACCGAATGGCCAGACAATGCAGATTCACCTTTTGGGGTTATCACCGATGTATTGGGAAAACCTGGTGAGCATCAAACAGAAATACATTCCATTTTAGCTGAATACGGATTACCTTATGAATTTCCTACTGAAATTAAGCAGTTTGCCAATACTTTGGATACTTCAATAAAAGCTGAGGAAATAGCAAAAAGAAGGGATATGAGAGAGGTACTTACCTTTACTATAGATCCAAAGGATGCCAAGGATTTTGATGATGCCTTGTCTTTTAAAATCCTTGAAAATGGCAATTATGAAATAGGAATACATATTGCCGATGTTTCACATTATCTTAAACCAGATACTATTTTGGATGATGAGGCCTATGATAGGGCAACTTCAGTTTATCTTGTAGACCGAGTTGTTCCCATGTTACCTGAAGTATTGTCAAACAATGCATGTTCGTTGAGGCCAAATGAGGAAAAATACACTTTTTCCGCAATTTTTGAACTGGATGATAAAGCTGTTCTCAAGAACCAGTGGTTTGGTAGAACGGTGATAGATTCGAATGAACGTTTTGCTTATGAAGAAGCCCAATATATCATTGAAAATAAGAACGGTAATATTCCTGAAGAAATTTCTATTAGAGAAGGAGCTTATTCCGTTTCCAATGAGGTTGTAAAAGCTACATTAACATTGGATAAATTAGCTAAGATCATGCGTTCTAAAAGAATGCAACAGGGTGCGATTTCGTTTGATAAGGTTGAAGTACGCTTTAATTTAAACGAAAACAATGAGCCAGAAAGTGTTTATTTCAAGGAAGCTAAAGATGCCAATAAATTAATTGAGGAATTCATGCTTCTTGCGAATAGAAAAGTGGCTGAATTCATTGGTAAACAAAAACCAAAGAAAACATTTGTTTATCGAATTCATGATAATCCCAATGAAGATAAATTAATAGCTTTAAATGGAATTATTTCAAGGTTCGGGCATAAACTTGACTTTAAGGATAAAAAATCCATCAGTGCTTCTTTAAATCAGCTTTTAGAGGATGTTAAGGGACAAAAAGAACAGAATCTAGTAGATACCTTGGCGATCCGTAGTATGAGCAAAGCCATTTACACCACTGATAATATAGGTCATTATGGTTTGGCTTTTGATTATTACTCGCATTTTACCTCACCCATACGCCGTTATCCAGATGTTATGGTACATAGATTACTGCAACATTATTTGGATAATGGTACAGCACCTAAAGAAGAAATTTATGAGGATAAGTGCAAACATTCCTCTGATATGGAAGGTTTAGCAGCTAGTGCCGAGCGCGATTCCATAAAATATATGCAGATAAAATTCATGCAAGACCATCAGGATAGAGAGTTTGTAGGTGTTATATCAGGCGTTACCGAATGGGGTATTTATGTTGAGATCATCGAAAATAAGTGCGAAGGCATGGTCAGGATACGGGATATAAAAGGTGATTATTATATCTTTGATGAAAAACAGTACGCAATTGTTGGTGAACGGACCAAGAAGACATATCAATTGGGAGATGAGGTCATTGTTATGGTAAAAAGTACGGACCTAGTAAAACGTCATCTTGACTTTTCACTCATCGGAAAGAACGAATAAAAACGTTTTTTGGAATGGATTTTGTTTAAGTTAGTAAGAAAATACCTAAAAACTAAAACAATGAAAAATTTAGTTTGGCTAGCGGTGCTCCTGTTTACTGTTCAAACAACGAGTGCGCAAGACGAAAAAACCACACATGACCTACAACCATTTTCAGAGATTAAGGCTTTTGATGGTTTGTCCATTAATTTGATAAAAGCTTCTGAAAATAAGGTGGTTATAACAGGTGCAAACACCAATAAGGTAGCCCTTGTGATTAATGATGGGGTTTTAAAAATACGTATGCAGGTCACTAAATTATTTAGTGGTTACAGAACATTCGTTGATGTTTATTATACCGATAAATTAGTGGTCATCGATGTTAATGAAGATGCTAGAATAACTTCAAAAGAGGCCATTAAACAGGATGTGCTTGAACTTAAGGCACAAGAAGGTGGTGAATTGGTCATACACGCAGAAGTTGAACAATTATTGATCAAAACTGTGACGGGTGGTGTCATACAGACTTCCGGTACTGCCGATTTACAGGATGTGGCCATCAACACAGGTGGTATATATGAAGGAAAAGATCTGATTACCAAGTTTTCTACTATTAACGTCAACGCTGGTTCCAAAGCGGAAATTTACGCTACCAATTATGTAAAGGCCACTGTAAAAGCTGGCGGTGAGGTATTGGTTTATGGCAATCCTGAAAAAATGGACGAAAAAACGGTATTTGGTGGAATAATTACTCGAATGTAACCCTTACAGATGTTAGACGATATTCAGGCGGCAATTCCATTGGGCTTTTTTTTGAGCTTTATGATTGGGCCTGTTTTTTTTGTACTTCTTGAAACCAGTGCCGTCAAGGGTTTTAGGGCCGCTTTGGTTTTTGACCTCGGGGTTATTTTTGCCGACATTTTATTTCTCGTAGCGGCGTATTTCAGTAGCTTTCAATTGTTGGAAAACTTAAGCAACCAACCAGGACTTTTTGTTTTTGGTGGTGTTATTCTATTGGTCTACGGAATCACTACTTATTTCAAGAAAGATATTAAGAAAGACAAGCCCGCATTAAGAACGAAAAAAAGTGACTATATAAGTCTTTTTGTAAAAGGTTTTTTATTGAATTTCATCAATATTGGCGTCCTCATATTTTGGTTGGGAATCATTATTATTGTAGGTCCAAGTTTAGATAATGAACCAAATCGAATTCTTGTTTTCTTTTCAACCATGCTTGGCGCTTATTTGGTAACAGACATTTTCAAGATATTATTGGCGAAGCAACTAAAAAGAAAACTTACGTATAAGCGAATTTCACGAATTAAAAAAGGACTGGGTATTATATTGATGATTTGTGGCTTGGTACTTATTACCAAAGGTTTCCTTCCAAAGGATAAATTCAATATTGAAAAGGGTATTGAAAAAATGGAACAGATCAGGGAATAGTCTGGAATAAAAAACCTCCTTAATTTTTAAGGAGGTTTTTTAGAGGCATCGAGTGGATTTGAACCACTGTATAAACCCTTGCGAGGTTAAGCCTAGCCACTCAGCCACAATGCCATTTTAAGGCACACACAAATGCAGTACCTTATTCTTAAGCTTCAAAAAAAATCCTTAAAAAGTCTTAAGGAGTTTTTAGAGGCATCGAGCGGATTCGAACCGCTGTACAAGCTTTTGCAGAGCTGCGCCTAGCCACTCGGCCACGATGCCATTTTGAGGTGCAAATGTAGCACCTTATTCTTAGGTTTCAAAAATATTGGTCATGATCTTTTTGAGCTTAAAACCACGGTTACCATTTCTACGTCACCACCAATCGGGGGGTTTATTTTAGAGACGGAAACCTTTATTTTATCAACTGTTTTCAATTCCAGGAAAATACGGTCAATAATGCGTTTTGCCACATGTTCAAGCAACTTGGATGGAATATTCATTTCCCGCTTTACAATATGGTTCACATGAACATAATCTACTGTATCCACAAGATTATCAGAAACTGATGCTTTTTCGAGATTAGTTCTCAACGAGAGGTCTACGCGATATTCACTGCCTATGATACTTTCTTCAGCCAAACACCCATGATGGGCATGTACCCTTATATTTGTAACTTCTATAATTCCCACAAATTAGTTTTAAATATGGTAAATTTAACGCAATCTCTTGACATCAGATTACTATAAAAGGTTGAATTTGTCTTGAAAAAAGATCTTGGAACATAGTGTTCCGGTATTTTATTTCTATTTTCTTAGTAAGTACACCTACAATTACTGATCCCTTGGAAAAGATCAACCCCCAAAGTCACTACATGGGTTCCAGTACTATAGCCCAATATCTCATTTAGAATTACCTGATACGAATATCCGAAGTAAAAATTATTCTTTTTAAGGCCGACAATTGGGGCAATATAAAGTGGATCACCGATTTGATCGTTCAAGAAACGATAGGTAGCACCAACATAATAGTAGTCTTCAAAATCGTACCATCTGAACTTGATGTTGACATCGGTAACTGACCTACCATCACTTTCAAAAAGTTGAAAGAAAATAGAGGGCTCAATCTCCAATTTACTATTCTTGTTTTTAGTATATCTATATCCAGTATATGCATAGTAATTACGCAAGGTGTTGGGTTCAAAAACAGGGTTGAATCTGGTTAGGTCTTTATCTAATAAATTGGATGCATTCAAACTAAAATAAAATTTGTCATAACGGTACATGACCCCAACATCAAAGTTGTGGTTTGTCGTAGCTCTATCATCAGTAACACTTGGATCAAGCGCATCAAAATTCTCAATATCTATTCTAAATTGATTGAAGTTGTATGAAAGTCCAAATGAAAGAAATTCATCATCGTACCTATCCAGGGTCAAGTGGTGCGCAAAAGACATTCTTGCCCCTCGTTGTTTGGTTTCACCGTTACTATCGTTATACAATAAAGCACCTATCCCAGATCTTTCACCTATACGCATATCAGCGGCCAAGGACTGGGTGTCTGGCGCATCTTTAATCCCCACCCATTGTGTAAGTCCGTTTACACGAATTTTTACATGGTCACCTATCCCAGCATAGGTAGGCGACATGACAAAGGGGTTGTCTGCCAAGTATTGTGAAAGTTGCGGTATGGTCAGCTCTTGGCCATTTATGGCGATGGTGCTTACAACGAGCAGAAATGTCAATAATTTAATACGCATTATCGTCTTAGGTTAAGTTTATCGATACAGGGTAAAATGTCCTATAAATTCACGATCATCATTCTCTCCATTGAGTTGAATAACATACCAATAATCGCCAGTTGGTAATTCAGAGCCATGGTAAATCCCATCCCATCCATTCTTACTGACCACATCCTCTTCAACTACTCTACCATAACGATCATAAATTTTAATTAGTATTTCTGGGTATGGCTCAATATTTAGAGGTAACCAGGTATCATTTTGAAGATCGCCATCAGGGGTAAAGAAGTTCGGAATTTCGATATCGATGAACTCCATTGCAATACTGGCAACTACCTCACAGCTGTTTTCATCAACGACCCTGACCAAATAGGTATCGGTTCTATTGATAATAAAGGTGTTATCCGTGCCATTGTTTCTATCTCCGAAATAGAAGGTATATTCCCCACTTCCACCTGTTGCAATTGCAGTTATTTCATTAATGCTGTTATTCTGCAATTCCAAGGTCAATGGTTCAAATCCTAAGATTTCAAAGTCAATGTTATTTATACATCCATTAGCATGGGCAATCGTCAAGGAATGCATGCCGGGTGCGATGTTCGTAAAGTCAGCAGACAACTGCATATCTGCGGAATCTGTTGAATCCAAAGCATACATTACATCTCCGGAAACTGAAGGGTCTTCCAAAGTCACTACAATATAATTGTCTGGGGTGTCACCCGTACATTCGTATACTGGTTCAATCGTGGCATTCAAGTTTTGCCCTGGGGCAACTTCGACTAGGATATTATCTTCGCAACCTTGTGCATCCCTTACGAACAATAAATAATTACCTGCCGCAAGATCCGTGAAATCCAATTGGTCTTGTACAAAGTTCGACTTATCGTTCAGGCTTGTGCTATACGGAGCTGTACCTCCCGTAATTGTGACTGAAATAGTACCATTCTCCTCGTCTATACAAATTTCAGGAGTAGAGGTAGCCGATAGTTGTAACATCTCAGGTTGGTCAATAGTGTATTCCAACATCTCAAAGCAACCATTCATATCCTGAGCAATGACAGTATAATCCCCAGGCGCTAAATCAGTGAAAGTATTGATAGTATCAAACTGATTTAAATTTGGTGAGATGGCATATTGATACCCACCTGATCCACCGGAAAGTGTCACTGTAATACTACCATTATCATCACCAAAACAGCTTACATTTACGACGTCTTCGGTATAAGTTAAAGGTGTAGGTTCTGTAATTATCACCTCTTCAGCAGGAGTGATACAGTCTTCACTATATACATTCACATAGTATGTTCCTGCAGCAAGACCCGTGAACTCACCCAGACTTTGCGGTCCGGCAATTCTAGAAGCCAATGTTAAGGCAGCATCAGTATATAGTTCGTATTGATAATTACCCAAACCACCTTCAGCACTCGCATAAATGATTGCAGTGGCATCTCCATTACAGTTGATCACAGCTGCAGAAGTGTCTAATGTCAAGTCTAATGGTACAATTGCATTTTCCGTAATCGAGTTTGAAGCTACAGAAGCACAAGCACCTCCTAAATCCCTCACATAATATTGATGTGATCCCGCACCCAACACACCTGTTTCTGGTAATGGCATAGGGTTGCTGGTCATTGGACTAAAAGTAACATTGTCTAAACTATACTCATAAGTTCCACTTCCGCCAGTTGCACTCAATTCAAATGCTACGCCAGTTGCACAGGTCAAAGGATCCGTACGAATCAAAGTGGCTTCAATTAGAGTTGGTTCTGTAATGGCAACCTGATTGGTTTCCACATCACAATTCCATCCGTCAGATACCGTGATACTATAGATTCCCGCTCCTAGATTATTAAAATCAGGACTGGTTTGCTGTCCGGATGTAAACACAATAGCCGTCCCGGAAGTGTCATAATAATTCAATTGATATTCATAAGATCCACTACCATTGACTACGTTGGTCGCAGATACGTTTTCGGTGGTATCACCATAACAGCTTAGGGCGGTATTCAAAGGAATAGCATTTGCCGTTACCGCAATTGGCATCACCAAAAGGTTTGTATAAGGGTTAACTATAGTACATCCACTGGCGTCGGTTACCTCAACCGAATAATCCCCGAAATCAAGACCGGCAAAAACAGCTGCTGAAACATCAATCTCAGTATCAAATACCTCCCCTGTGGTCGTATTGGTCAAGGTAATATCGTAAGGAGCATAACCTCCAGTTGGATTAACCCTGATCTCACCTTGGTCATTGGTACACTCAACTTCAGAAAGAATAGTTGTCGATTCAGTTAATGGCATATCTGGTGATAAAATGGTCACCATATTGGTGTCGTCATTACAGAAAGGCACTGCCGTTTCAGTAACTCTTACATAATAATTGCCGCCAGATAAACCTGTAATTGGTCTTGGATTAATGCTGGTATCAGTACTAACTACCGCTCCAACAGCATTGTCGGCGCTATCGAACACCTGATAGTCATAAGTTCCTGTGTAGCCGGTTATATTGATTTCCAATGAACCATTTCCATCACCAAAACAAATTACAGGATCAATTGCTATTGCCGTAACTTCAATTAAGTCATATGGTGCGATTTCATACGGAAGGGTATCAACATAACACCCTGTTGTTGTATCAGTAACCCTAAAGGTATAACTGCCTACTGCGGTCAAATTAAATTCAGTAGTAGTATTCAGTGCCGTTGGCACTTCGCTACCGTTAAGATTACCTAATGGCAATAATTCATAAGTATAAATATTAGCAGGATTGCCGTCGTCAGTAACAGTAATCAATATCTCTTCAGGGTTTGTACATGAAATAGCCGCAACTTGGGTAATCGCTGCAGTAAATGTATTAATTGGATCTATTGTTACACTCGTTGTATCGATACAGCCATTGTCATCCATAATGGTAACAATGATATTTTGAACCATTCCAGTATCCACTACATCAAAAGTATTCGAAGTGAAGAAATTTGCGCCGTCAATACTGTAGGTATATGGAGCTGTTCCATCTAATCCAACAGCAGTAATCGTTACTGTTGTGGCGGTGTTATTTGGGTTACACACAAATGTTGTGGCGGATGCGGTTACATCAACAGCAACAGGTTCAGTGATAGTCACTGTTTGCGTATCTAAGCACCCTCTATCCGAGGTAACGGTTATATTATAAGACCCTTGTGCCAATCCAGTGAACAAGTTACTGGCCTGTACCGTTGGAGGATTCATACCGTCATCCAGGGTATAGGTATAGGGTGGGTTGTCATTTGAAGCATCCAGGATGACCTCGATTGATCCATCAGCACCTCCAAAACAGGAAACATCTTTCTTGGTCCATGTAAACACAACAGGCGTTGGCGTTTCCAAGGAAACGGGCACCTGTGCATTACATCCTGAACCACTGATATCATAGACGATAGCGGTATAGTTTCCTGGGGCCAGACCGGCAAATACATTGGACGCTTGGCGCACTCCACCAGTAACACTGATACTGCCACTATCCAAAAGATCGTACTCATAGTTCCCGGCACCTACCCCGCCATTGGCGGTGATTGTGATTACCCCATCGTTGGCCAAGCAAGAAGGCTGGGTTGTGGCCACTGCCGCTGCTGTAAGCGGTGGCAAGATGGTGATGGTATCAGTAGCCAGACAACCATTGGTGTCTCTAACGGTAACTGTATAAGTCCCTGCTGTAGACACAGTAATTGTAGTACTGGCTTGATAACCA
>Ga0209121_10002586_pt1 | contig 18265 bp, 15 predicted proteins | sample Cruoilmetagenom3_FD_187292 | JGI IMG/M metagenome (GOLD analysis project Ga0209121, IMG submission 187292) | Oil polluted marine microbial communities from Coal Oil Point, Santa Barbara, California, USA - Sample 3 (SPAdes) (version 2) | ecosystem: Environmental > Aquatic > Marine > Oil seeps ... | reverse complement strand
GATAGGAAGCTGATTATCCATACAGAGCGAGATTGCCGTTGCATCCATGACTCCTAATCGGCGATTGAGTACCTCAATATAGTCTATTTTATCAAATTTTTTTGCTTTTCTATTCTTAAGGGGATCGGAAGAATAGATCCCGTCCACCTTAGTAGCCTTTAAAATGACCTCTGCTTCTATTTCTAAGGCACGCAGGGCGGCTGCTGTGTCGGTAGTAAAGTAAGGATTTCCTGTACCTCCTGCGAAGATAACAACTCTTCCCTTTTCCAGATGACGCAGAGCTCTTCTTCGAATATAAGGTTCGGCAATCTCTTGCATCCCAATAGCGGTCTGCACTCTAGTAACCACCTCCATCCCCTCCAGAGTGTCCTGAAGAACTAAGGCATTAAGGACAGTAGCTAACATTCCCATATAATCAGCAGTAGCTCTGTCAACTCCTTCTCTGCTAGCTACCTCACCTCGGAAGATATTACCTCCTCCTACCATTATCCCCATTCGTACGCCCAATTTTTTAACTTCTTTTATCTCTTGAGAAATCAAGCTAACCCGAGAAGATGAAATCCCATAGCCCTTTTCATCAGCAAAACTTTCCCCTCCTACCTTCAGAAGAACCCTTTTCCATCTAATTTCTGATTGGCTCATTAATTATTTTGACCTTTTCTCAACTGGTATCTCACAAACCGGTGAATTTTTACATTTTCACCTACTTTGGCAATGAACTCCTCAAGATGTTGCCGTACTGTTTTTTTCTCATCCTTAAAAAAGGGTTGTTCTAAAAGACAGACCTCTGAATAAAATTTCTTTATCCTTCCTTCTACAATTTTCTCAATAATTTTGTTAGGTTTACCTTCCTTTTCAGCCTGGGTTTTGAGAATAGCCTTTTCTTCTTCAAGTACCTTTCCTGGAATTTCTTCCGCAGATATCCATCGAGGGTCAGAGGCGGCAATATGCATAGCAACATTCTTGGCGAATTCCTGAAATTCGGAATTTTTTGCTACAAAGTCAGATTGACAATGAATCTCTACCAGCGTTCCCACTCTCCCATTATGATGAATATAAGAGGTAATGATGCCCTGAGCGGTTCTTTCACCACTTTTTCTCCGAGCAATCTCAATTCCCTTTCTCCTTAAAATCCTCTTTGCCTCTTCAAGATCACCCTTTGTCTCTACCAGAGCCTTCTTACAATCCAAGATTTTGGCTGAGGTTTCTTCTCTTAACCTCCTTACTTTATCGAGTGAAACTTCCATCATTTCTCACCTTTTTAAAGATTCTCTTAAGTATCCTTTTCTGATTTTGCTTTTTTCATCCTTCCTGTAGTCTCTTCTTTTTTACTTTTCTTTGCCTTAGCAGTCTTTTCCAAATCCTGGCCCTCCCTTGCTTTAGGCTTTTTCTCTGCATCTTTTTTTATCTGCTCCGGTTCCTCTTTGGTCTCGATCTCTGGCTTCTCCTCTTGTTGTAAGGGTTCTATAGCTAATTCTAACTTCTCTTCCTCTCCTTTTTCCTTTACGGTAACCTTTCCCTTTTCTGTCTTTATTTCGTCAGATCCACTTACTTCTAATTCTTCCTTAGTGATCTCTTCTTCCACTTCCTTTATTTTTTCCTCTTCGGCCTCTTTCTCTAATACTTCTTGTCTCTTTTCCCAAAGGGTTTTTCCTTCTAAAATAGCATCGGCTATTTTAGATGTAATCAGTCTAATGCTTTTTATGGCATCATCATTAGCCGGAATGGGATAATCTACAAGACCAGGATCACAGTTAGAGTCGACAATAGCTACAATGGGAATGACCAGTCTTCTTGCTTCTCTCACGGCTATTTCTTCTATCTTAAGGTCGGTCACGAAAAGAGCTTGAGGAAGGGTGGTTATGTTCTTGACACCAGCTAGGTTTCGTCTGAGTTTTTCCATCTCCCGGCGAAAACCCATCTCCTCTTTCTTGGAGAGAACTTCCCATTCACCCTCCACTTCCTGTTTTTCTAGCTTGCGAAGTCTATCTATCCTCTTCTTTACGGTGGAAAAGTTAGTTAAAAAACCTCCTAACCAACGATGGTTAATGTAAGAAGCTCCGCATCTTTTTGCCTCTTCCTCGACACACTTCTTTGCTTGCTGTTTAGTCCCCACGAATAACACAGCTCCTCCTTGCGTCGCTAGATCTCTGACAAACTTACAAGCCTCCTCTATTTTTTTTACTGTTATGCTGAGATCAAGGATGTGTATCTGATTTCTTTCCTGATAAATGTAGAGTTTCATCTTAGGATTCCAAGCACTCCTTCGATGACCAAAATGAGCCCCAGCCTCTAATAGCTCCTTCATAGTAACTGTAGACATTTGTTTCTTCCTCCTAATGGTTAGAAAATTCCTTGTTCTACTCGAATCAGCAAGGATTTTCCCCTCACTATGGTTAAATTATCTATTTTACGAAGGGCATCCTGAATATCGTCTTCTCTTGCCTGATGGGTAAGGATTATTACCGGCACCACCCCTGGTGGTTTTTTATTTTCTCCTTTTTGCAGGACCGACTTAATGCTTATATTATGATCACCTAAAATTCCAGAAATTTTTGCTAAAACCCCCACCTCATCCAGAGCATTAAATCTTAAATAATACTTGGTCTTTATCTCCCCCATTTTTTTAAAAGTTAAATATCTCTTCGGTTGAGGATAGATTAATTTCCTTCCCCGGGCTACACTAACTAAATCTTCTAGAATTGCTGTGGCAGTAGGGTATTTACCGGCTCCTGGTGCCTGCATTCCTATCTCTACTCCTACTTCGTCCCGTAGCTCCACTCCATTCTCTATCCCATCCAGACGAGCTAGACCTCGTCCCCACGGCAGAAGAGCAGGATGGACACGAGCCTCCAGCTCACTAGCTTCTCTTTTGGCAATAGCTAGAAGTTTAATTCTATATCCCAATTCTTTTGCAAAGATAATATCCTGATGGGAGATCCTTCTAATCCCCTCTATAAAAAGAGAATCTAACGGAGGAAAATAGCCCAGGGCTAAACCAAGTAGAACAATTAGTTTATGAGCAGTATCGTAACCATCAATATCATCTGAAGGATTCTGCTCAGCATAGCCAATTTCCTGAGCTTTCTTGAGAATGGGAGAAAAATCTTCGCCTTTTTTTTCCATCTCTGTCAAAATATAGTTACAAGTCCCGTTAAAGATACCAATCAATTTCTCGAACTGGAAAGGTGAGGAAATTAAACTTTCTACAAGACGATAAGCAGCAATATTAGATGCTCTCACTCCCAGATAACAGCCGCTGTCCAGCGCTTGCTTGAAAATCTCACTCCCGGCTCGGGCCAGGAGAGCCTTGTTAGCGGTAATTACATTCTTACCCCTTTTTAGAGCTTCTAAAATTATTTCTTTAGCTGGATCTATTCCCCCCATCACCTCCACCACCGTATCAATCTTAGGATCAGCCAGGATTTCCCTGGGATCTGTAGTCAATCGATACAAAGGAACCGGGACAGGTCTTTTTTTATCCAGGTGCTTGACCGCAATCTTTTCCAGGACAAACTTATGGTGGTCTTTCCCCTTTTTTCTTGACAAAAGCTCAATTATTCCTCCTCCCACCGTACCTAGTCCAAATAAACCTAGGTGAACTACCTTGTCCTTCATCACTAAATCCTTTTTGCCCGAGATAGTATCATAGCTGTCTTTGCCTGTCAAATTAACCTTTTCTCTTTTTCTCCAAAGCCTCTATCCTCTTTTCCAATTTCTGGATATCATTCTTGGTAGCTACATTCATTTGAGAAAGCATATTTTCCACTTTCTCCCTTATTTTTCCTTCTATCTCTTTTTTCTTTTCCTCGCCTTTCTCAATTATCTCTGTCAAAAGCTCCTTTTTTCCCTTCTGAGTGATCTCTCCCTCTTTAGTCAATTCTTCTATAAATTTCTCAATCTTCTCCTCGGTAAGAACCAGAACTCCCAGGCCTGATAACAAAAACTTACCTAACAGGCTTTCCATCATCTCACCTCCATATCTCTTTTTACAAATTTTCAAAACCTTCGGGTTTTCTCCTTCCTTGTTTATTATACAGAAAGTTCGCCAAAGGTCAAAGTTAATGTGATCAACCTCCATCGCTTGACAAAAAGAGATAAAGTAAAGTATAATAAGATCAAGGGGAAGTGAAATGTACGCTCACAATTGGCTGGGTAGGATGGGGATAGGAGTGATAATTTTTTATCAACTATGCATCTCTCCATTTCTTCCTCCCTCCTGCAGGTTTTATCCTACCTGCTCAGATTACTGCCGAAAGGCTCTAGAAAAATACGGTTTATTGAAGGGGGGCTGGCTGGGTATAAAGAGGCTCATAAGATGCCATCCTTTCAACCCGGGGGGTTATGATCCGGTAAAGTAAGAGGAAAAAATGGAGAAAAATGTCATTCTAGCTATTGTGTTATCAGTGGTGGTGCTGGTGGTCTGGACTTTTATCTTTCGCCAGACTGCCCCACCAGAACAAGAAAGAAAACCTTCGCCGGCTCCAGAGGAAAGAATTCCCCTTCCCCAAATTCCACTTGTCCCGGAAGCAGTTGAGGAATTGGTTCTAGAAAACGATTATTTGAAAGTTACCTTTGTCTCAAGAGGAGCCAAGATCAAGTCCTGGTATCTAAAGAGGTCTAAGAAAGAGTTAATAGCTCCTGAGAGGTTCGGGTTGGGTTTAAATCTGTTTTTACCGGAGGGGATAGAAATAGATCTGAATGGAATGGACTTTCAGTCCACATTGGATGAAACCACGAAAAAAGCCGTCTTTGAATGGCAGGACAGCGAAAGAGGATTTAAGGTAGTTAAGACCTTTGGACTTTCCCAGCACGGAGAATATGGACTATGCAGCATTGAAACGGGAGATCTTCCTCTAGGCAGCGAATACCACCTGACCTGGCCAAAAGGTATTGGCATAAAAGGCAACCGTATAGAACAATTTGCTTTTTTCAAGGAAGAGCTTCAAGAACAATTCAAGCAAGGAACCAGACAGGATTATGGCCGGGGAATAAAATGGATGGGGCTGCGGCAAAAGAAGGATCTAATAATACTTGCCTCTCTAAACCAACCGCGGGGAGGGATATTTAAAGATAATTATTGGGGACTTAAGGATGGGCGACGTCAAAGTAGATGGATAATCTATGCCGGTCCGGGGAATGTCTTCAAAGTCAGATTAGCTAACCAAACCATAAAAAAGTTAACCGGCCAAGATTATCATCTATCTTCCGCAGTCAAAGTCAGTACCTGGGGCTATCTTTCCGTAGGGCTGGGAAACGTTCTTCTCTTCTTTTATAGCTTCACACATAACTATGGAATAGCCATCATTCTTTTGACCCTCCTCATTTACGGAGCTTTGTCTCCTCTAACTTTCAAGCAGTTTGAATCCATGCAGAGAATGCAGACTGTGCAGCCTGAACTGAAGGCTATTCAAAAGAAATTCAAGAGTGATCCCAAGCGGCTGCAGATAGAGATGATGAAGGTGTATAAAAAGCATAAAATTAATCCCATGGCCGGATGTCTTCCTATGTTAGTTCAACTACCCATTATCTTTGTCCTCTACCGGGTTCTTCTTGATTTTCCTTTTTCCGAAAATCCCTCCTTTTTGTGGATAAAAGACCTGGCTAAACCCAATATCCCTCTGCTTTTAGCGCTAGGAGGAACCATGTTTCTCCAGCAGAGAGTTTCCCAAAAAGCCCAATCGGCTGCTCAACAGGAAGGGTTGGCTAAAATGATGCAGTTTTTCCCCATTTTCATTATAGTTATGTTATGGTCGCTTCCTTCCGGGGTAATGCTCTACTGGTTTACCTCTACCCTTATCTCTATAGTTCAACAGTTTTTTATTGCCAGAAGACGGGTCCTGCCAAGCCCGGCTAAGACGTGAAGATGAGTTTGGAAGATACCATTGCCGCCCTTTCCACCCCTGTAGGTGAATCCGGGATCGGGATTGTGCGAATGAGTGGCGGAAGCTCTTTTTCCATAGCTAAGAAGATATTCCGACCTCCTCGAGGAAAGAAGATTGATTGGACCTCCTCTTTTAGAACCCACTACGGATGGATAGTTGACCCTGAGGCCAAAAAGCCTGTAGACGAGGTACTGCTTACCTTAATGCGAGCTCCCAAAACTTATACCCGAGAAGACATTGTAGAAATTAACTGTCATGGAGGCCCCCTTCCTTTAAGAAAATCTCTTGAACTCACCCTAAAATTTGGGGCTCGTCTGGCTGAACCGGGTGAATTTACCAAAAGAGCTTTCTTAAAGGGAAGAATTGATCTTTCTCAGGCAGAAAGTGTGTTAGACATAGTTCAGGCAAAGACAGAGAAAGATCTAGAGATAGCCATGCATCAGTTGAAGGGGGATTTATCCGGGAAGATTGATGGAATTAAGAAAAAAATGGTTGATCTTCTCTCATATTTGGAGGCGGAGATAGACTTTGGCTATGAGGATATTGTGCTGCTGTCGAGCCAAGAGAAAGAAAGCCAGCTCAAGCAGATTCTAAGGATGATTGATTCTCTATTAGAAATCGGTAAAACAAGCAGAATCTACCGACAGGGTTTAAAGACGGTGATTATAGGAAAATCCAACGTTGGTAAATCAAGTCTCTTGAACACCCTTCTTCAGAAAGATAGAGCCATCGTCAGCCGGTCTCCTGGCACCACCCGCGATACAATAGAAGAGATGATCATCATCAAAGGATTTCCTTTGTGGATAATTGACACAGCAGGACTTAGAGAAGTTGAAAGCCAAGTTGAGAAAGAAGCTGTGAGAAGGACTCAGGGCAAAATTAAGGAAGCTAATATAATATTGCTAATGGTGGATGGGAGTGGACCTCTGGGCCAAGAAGACGAGTCTATTTTTAGAGGGATAGAGAAAAAGAAGACATTGGTGGTTATAAATAAGGTGGATCTACCCCAGAAAGTTGACAAGGAAAGAATTAGATATTTTTTTCCCTGCCAGCAAATGGTGGAGATTTCGGCAACTCAAGAGATTAATCTAGCCCAACTCAAAGAAGAAATAGCTAACTTTGCCTTAAAAGAAGCAACTCTTCCTACTTCTAACCCCCTTATCATAACCTTGAGGCAACAATGTGCTCTTGAACTCACAAAACAAAATGTAAATAGGGCACTTGGCGGCTTAAGGAAGAAATTTTCGGAAGAATTAATAGCCTTTGATTTAAAAGAAGGGATCTCCCGGTTGGGAGAGATTACCGGAGAAGTGGTGACCGACGAGATCCTGGATCAGATCTTCTCTCATTTTTGCATCGGGAAATAGTAGCTGGCCAATTAAGGAATTTGCTTTCTCTTTTTTCTGCGCTTGGCTTTAATGATCCTACTTGACCTGTTACGATAGCCTACTCGCTTTCGGTTGGACAAGTGTTTCCTTCCATACTGAGTCATTGTCTCCTCATTGTTTCATTTTTATCTGGAAAAAATTTATGGGAACAACAATCATAATAATTTCGACTAGTAAGTCAAATCAAGAGGATTAGTTGACTTTTCAGCCATAGTTATTATGATAGGCAGAAATTGTGAGACCGGTAAACTTTTCCATAAAAGGTTGGTATGGAGCGGTGAAGAAGAGCGGCCTGGGTTGATAGACGTAGCAATAGAGATTGTAAGTCACAGGGGAGGTAAATAATGTTCCACCTTGCTGATCCTGATGATATTAAGAAGGGAAAAATCACCGATGTTTATTTTGAGAGAACGGTAAGGGTTCTTAAAGCCAAGCATATAGATAAAAAGGTTACGGCAGAGGTAAGGGCACGGAGTCTTCCCTTGGATTATCCCTGGGCAGTTTTAGCAGGTCTGGATGAGATAGCATATCTTCTTAAGGGACTAAAGATCGATCTCTGGAGTTTGCCTGAGGGGAGTCTGTTTCATTCCTTTGAACCTGTTTTGTTTATAGAGGGAAATTACAGTGATTTTGCGTGCTATGAGACTCCCCTTCTGGGCCTTATTTGTCAGGCCTCGGGAGTAGCTACCCGGGCTGCCCGCTGCAAAAAAGCCGCCGATGGCAAATCTGTTATCCATTTTGGGGCAAGGCGAATGCATCCTGGAATAACCCCCATGATAGACAGGGCTTCTTTCATCGGGGGATGTGATGGCGTATCTGTAAGTAAAAGTGCCCAAAATTTAGGAGAAGAGCCCATAGGAACTATTCCCCACGCCCTGATTTTGCTGGCCGGAGACACCTTAGAAGCCACCCGAATGTTTCACGAGGTCATCGAACCCAGAGTGAGGCGAGTAGCACTTATAGATACCTTAGCAGATGAAAAATTTGAAGCCCTGAGAGTTGCTGAGGGACTAGGTAAAGATCTTTTTGGTGTGAGACTGGATACACCTCCTTCGAGGAGAGGAGATTTTTTGAAACTCTTGGAGGAGGTAAGATGGGAACTAAACTTAAGGGGATTTAAGAAGGTAAAACTTCTGGTCTCGGGGGGGATCGATGAGAAGAAAATTCGGGAGCTACGAGGGGTGGTTGATAGCTTTGGAGTAGGTACCTGGATAAGCAATGCTCCAGTGATAGATTTTTCATTAGACATCGTAGAGATTGAAGGAAAGCCTTTTTCTAAAAAGGGAAAGCGTTCCGCAAAAAAACAACTCTGGCAATGTTCCTCTTGTCGTACTCGTCTAATTCTTCCTTTTGAGGAGAGGGTAGCAAAATGCAACTGTGGAGGGGAATTTGTTCCTCTTTTGAAGCCTATAATCAAAGAAGGTAAGCTCATCAAGGATCTTCCTTCTCCGCAAAAAATTAGACAATACGTACTTGAACAACTAGAAAAAATTCCTTCATTTCTGGAGGAGCCTAGAGGTTAAGAAGAGAAAGAAATTGTCTCTGGTGGTGCAAAAATATGGGGGGAGTTCACTAAGTTGTCCGGAGAGGATTAAAGCGATTGCTGAAAGGATAGTAGGGGTAAAAAAGAAAGGAAAAAAAGTAGTAGCGGTTGTCTCAGCTATGGGAGATACTACCGATAAATTACTTAATCTTGCCCACCAGGTTAACCCGTATCCCCCAAAAAGGGAACTAGATCTACTTCTTTCCAGTGGAGAAATGGTTTCCTGTGCTTTACTAACCATGGCTCTTCATGGGTTGGGAGAGTCTGCCATCGCCTTTAGCGGACCTCAGGTGCGGATAATTACCGATGAGGCTCACACCAGGGCTCGCATTCAAAGAATTGAAACCAGAAGGATCCTCGAGGAGCTGAAAAAGGGGAAAATCGTCGTAGTAGCTGGCTACCAGGGAGCTACCCTCAAAAATGATATCACTACCTTGGGGAGAGGAGGCTCAGATATTACCGCCGTAGCTCTGGCGGCTGCTTTGAAAGCTGATTTTTGCGAGATTTGCAGCGATGTGGAAGGTATATATACGGCTGATCCTCATATAGTTCCTCAGGCTAGAAAGCTTCCCCGCATCTCCTATGAAGAGATGCTGGAACTAGCCAGTGGAGGTGCGCAGGTCATCCATCTACGAGCGGTAGAAATAGCCAAAAAATATGGAGTTCGATTACATACTCGTTCCAGCTTTAGTCAGAAGGAGGGGACAATAATTGATTAAAGAAGAATCTATGGAACGTTTTATCGTCTCAGGGATTGTCCTTAATGAAAAAGAGGCCAAGGTAACTATTAAACAAGTACCAGATCAGCCTGGGATCGCTGGTTTTATATTTAAAGGATTGGCTGAGGCAAACGTCAATGTTGATATGATCGTACAGAGTAGTGCGAAAGAAGGAACCAATGATATCTCCTTCACCGTAGAAGAAGGAGATTTGAACGACGTTAAGGAAGTTATGGGAAAGATAAAGCAAAAGATCGAAGTTAAAGAAGTAATTTACGATTCAGATATGGCCAAAATTTCCTTAGTAGGGGCAGGAATGCAGTCTCACCCGGGGGTAGCTGCTCGTATGTTCACTGCTCTGGGTAGAGAAGGAATAAACATTGATATGATAAGCACCTCAGAGATAAAGATTTCTTGTGCAGTTAAAAAAAGAGAAGGAAAGCGGGCAGTAAGAATTATTCACAGAGAATTTGAACTGGATAAGGAGGCTGATACTTGAGCAAGGATTATAATGTAGCTGTAGTCGGAGCAACTGGAGCTGTAGGAGAAGAGATGTTGCGCATCCTGGAAGAACGCAGCTTTCCTGTGAGAAATCTTCGAGTGGTCGCCTCAGAAAGATCAGAAGGCAGAGTCTTAAAGTTTTGCGGAGAAAATCTAAAGGTGGAAAGGCTAAGTAGTGCCTCTTTCAAAGGTGTGGAAATAGCTCTCTTCTCAGCGGGAGCGCAAATTTCCAGAGAATTCTCTCCTCAAGCTGTGAAAAAAGGTTCGGTTGTCGTGGATAACTCAAGTGCTTTCAGGATGGAATCCGGAGTCCCCCTGGTGGTGCCTGAGGTGAATCCAGATGCTATCAAAGATCATCAAGGCATTATTGCAAATCCTAATTGCTCTACCATTCAGTTAGTGGTAGCTATAAATCCTCTTCATCGAATAACACGTATTAAACGGTTGATCATTTCCACCTATCAGGCAGTCTCTGGAACGGGAAGAGAAGCAATCGAGGAACTTAAAGGTCAGATCCAACAATGGCTAAAGGAAGAAGAAATTAAAAAGGAGGTTTATCCTCATCAAATCGCCTTTAATCTTCTTCCCCATATAGGACAGTTTTTGCCCAATGGCTACACTGACGAGGAGTTAAAGCTAGGTAACGAGACCAAAAAGATTATGGAAGATGATCGCATCGGCATAACGGCAACCTGCGTCCGGGTGCCGGTATTTATTGGCCACTCTGAAGCAGTAACCGTGGAAATGGAAAAAGAACCCTCCGTACCCCAAGTAAAGAGGATTTTGTCCCGAGCTCCCGGAGTCATCCTGCAGGATAATATAGATGATCATCTATATCCTTTACCTTTAGAAGCAGCGGGAAAAGATGAGGTCTTTGTGGGAAGAATTAGAAAAGACAAATCAATCAAAAATGGGATTAACCTCTGGATTGTATCTGATAACCTTCGCAAGGGAGCAGCTTTGAACACCATTCAGATTGCTGAGTTATTAATTAAAGAGAACCTTCTTTAACAAGATGAAAGAGATGAAAGAAAAATGGATGAGGTTGGCCTTGTCTTTAGCGAAAAAGGGAGAAGGAAAAGTATCTCCAAATCCTATGGTAGGAGCTGTACTCGCAAAAAATGAGACCATAATTGCCCAGGGATATCATCGCTATTTCGGAGGTCCTCACGCTGAGGTAGAGGCTATCGAGAAGGCCAAAGCCAAGGCAAAAGGGGCTACTTTATATGTAAGTCTGGAGCCCTGTTCTCACTGGGGAAAAACCCCTCCCTGCACCCAGAAAATAATCAAAGCTGGAATTAAAAAGGTAATAGCAGCTACCCTGGATCCCAATCCAGTAAATTCAGGCAAGGGAATCGAGGAGCTACAAAAAGGGGGAATAGAGACTGAGGTTGGGATCTTGAAAGAAGAAGCAGAAAAGGTAAATGAGGCTTTTTTAAAATTTATGAAAAGGAGAATTCCCTTTGTGATAGTAAAGGCAGCGGCCAGTCTGGACGGAAAGATCGCCACCTGTAAGGGTGAATCTAAATGGATTACCAGCGAAAAATCACGTCGACTCGCTCACCGCTTGCGAGATCGTGTAGATGCCATCCTGGTTGGGGTGAATACGATAATTAGGGATGACCCCTCACTTCTTCCGCCTTCCAAGAAAAACTCTGCTCGTATTGTCCTGGACAGCTCACTAAGAATTCCTCTTAAGGCGCGCATCTTACAAGATCAAGACAAAGCTGACACCTTCATCTTCACAACCTTACGGTCAGATAAAGATAAACTCCTGCAATTAGAGAAGAAAGGAATTAAGGTAGCCATAATGGGAGAGAAAGACGGAAAAGTGAGTCTGGAGGAAGTTCTGAAAAAGCTAGGCCAACTCGAAATAATGAATCTTTTAGTAGAGGGAGGAGGAGAAGTAATTGGGTCCTTTTTTGAAAAAAGAAGCGTGGACAAGATCTTCCTTTTTCTTGCTCCCCGGATAATAGGAGGAAGAGAAGCCCTGACATGGGTTGAAGGAAAAGGAGTTAGTTTCTTAAAAGAGACTCCCTTCATAGAAATTAACTCAGTCAAAAAGATGGGAGGAGATCTTCTCCTGGAGGGACGCGTGAGATAAAAGCCACAACTTCAAAAACCAACTATAACAGAATTAGCAACATTTCTAGAATGATCACTAATCCTCTCTAAGTTACGTAAAGTATCTACAAAAATAATCCCAGAAGCTGGATGACATAAACCTCTTTCTAATCTTTTTATATGATTAGCTTCAAATTCTTTCTCTTTCTCATCTATATCATCCTCTAACTTTAAAGTTATCTTAGCGCTTCTTTCATCGTTTTCCTTTAATGCTTTTATAGCATTTTTGTAAACTCTCTTAACCTCATCAAACATTATCTTCATTTCTCTATTGCCTGCTTCAGAGAAAACCAATTTTGATTTAATTTTGCGCTCAGCCAATTCAACAATATTATTAAGATGATCTCCAACTCTTTCAATATCATTTATACTATGTTTTAAGATGGTTAATCTTTCGTAACCTTTTCTACTTAGTTTCCTTTCAGGTATTTTAGCTAAATATCTGTCAATATTTTCATATGATTCATCAACAGCCTCTTCTTGTTTAATTACAACTCTTATTAAATCCTTATCATTTTTCATAAAAGCATCAACACTTTTATTCAGCATGTCATTAGTCATATCAGCCATTCTTAATGTTTCTTTGTCAGCTTGAGATAAAGCAATAGAAGGCGTTCTCAAAATTCTTTCATCTAAAAATTTTACACCTCTATCTATCAAAAAATCTTTTCCAGGAACTACCTTTTTAGCTATAAAAACAAGAATGAACATTAGCGGCAACATAATTAAGGTAGTCATAATATTAAACAAAGTATGAGCATTTGCAATTTGCCTGGGCAGGTCTGTAGCAGTAAAAGAAACAAGATAAGAGAAAAGAGATATAATTGGAATAAATATCAAAGCTCCACTTACGTTAAAGCCAATATGCACTATAGCAGCCCTTTTCGCAGAAATAGAAGTACCAATAGAGGCTATTAAAGCTGTGACACAAGTACCTATATTTGCACCTATTATAATGGCTATAGCTGCTTTTAAGCTAAGTAAACCTTTCATACCCATAGCTATTACTAAACCTGTTGTTGCACTGCTACTCTGAATAAGTCCAGTAAAAATAGCTCCAGCGGCAACGCCAAGTACAGGTACTTTACTAAATTTCTCCATCATATCTAAGAAAAAAGCAGAACTGCTTAACGGTTCAGCTCCCTCTCCCATTAAATTCATACCTAAGAATAATATACCAAAGCCAAGTAATATCTGACTTAAACAATGATATTTTTTCTTTCTAGCTGTAAAAAATATCAATGTACCAATGGCAATTATGGGCAAAGCATATCTTCCAATATGAAAAGCAACTAACTGAGCTGTAATCGTTGTTCCTATGTTAGCTCCCATTATTACTCCAGCAGCTTGCACTAAGTTCACTAAACCAGCATTTATTAGTCCAATTAGTGTAATAGTCGTGATACTACTACTCTGGATAACTGCTGTTATGAGTGCTCCTGTTGCTACTCCTTTTATTGGTTTATTTGTTAGTTTTTCCAATATTAACTTTAACTTTCCACCAGCGGCTCTTTGTAAACCTTCGCTAAGCACATGTATACCATAAAGAAATAAAGCTAATCCCCCTGCTATGCCAAAAATTATTGTCAGTACCTCCAATCCTACCCCCTAATTTATTTCATGACATACAACTATCTCATTGGCTAGTGGTTCATTTCTCTTAGAATCCTTTTGATTATCCCCACTGGATCATTGGAGTTGAGGATCGGACGTCCCACCACCAGAAAATCAGCTCCTTTTTCTATAGCTTCTTTAGGAGTGGAAATTCTTCTTTGTTCATTTTTCCCGCTTCCTATTGGTCTTATTCCAGGAACTACCAGAATAAAATCTGACCCGAAGTTTCTCCTGAGTTCCTCAAGTTCCCAGGCGGAGGTAATCACTCCGTCTAACCCAGCCTTCCTGGCAAGACCAGCCAAGTGAATAATCTCTTCGGTTAAGGTTCTTTCGATTCCCAGCTCCTCTTTCAAAATTCGGGAACTTAAGGAGGTAAGGAGAGTAACCCCCAGTACGTCAACTTGACTGTTTTGGCTTCTTATCCCTTCCACTGCGGCCTCCATCATCTCGGAACCTCCCAGGGTATGGAGAGTAAGCATATCTACTCCCATCTCGGCCGAGGCTTGAGCAGCTTTCTTTACCACAGAAGGAATATCATAAAACTTAGCATCATAAAAAACCCCGCTATCCTTTTCCTTAATAAGATTTATAATTTTTGGGCCGCAGCGAGTAAATAAGCGAGGCCCTACTTTAAACACCCCCACGAACTCGCTTAGCTTTTCTACTAAAGCCTCAGCCTCTTTTTGAGCATCCACATCCAGGGCCAGAATTAATCTATCCCTTGGCGATATATTCATATACTTTCCTGGTAATATCAAGTACATTACTCCTTTACCGGATGAGTATCTGAGCCACTACTTTCTTCTAGTTCATCAGAAGATTTTACCTCTCCAACGCTTAACAGTTTGTCGCTGAGTCTCCCTAACTTTCTCTCAGCCTCCTCATATTTATTCTTAGTACTGTAGATGTGTTTGCCCACGATCTCAAAATCATTTTGGAATTTTCCCAAATCACCATGGAGTCGCCCTAGATTGGCAATTATCTCTCGCACATTCTTTTCGATCTTTAAACCCTTTAGACCCAGTAATATTGCCATTAAGTAAGCGTAGAAACTATTGGGTGAGGTAGGAATAACTTTTTTGGAAAGGGCGTAAGTACAAACACTCATCTTTTCGCCCCAAGATTCGTCCTTGATGATGGTCTCGTAATAAACGTTCTCAGCTGGAATGTACATCAGAGCAAATTCAAATGTACCCTCATCTGGAAGAATATATTTTTCTGCAATATCATCGATTCTCCTCTTAACATCAGATATAAACTTTTTTCGATTTACCCTTTTTTCTTTTTCCTCACTGCTTTCAACCATCTTTTTAAAATTCTCTAAGGGAAACTTGGAGTCCACGGGAACCAAATAAGAACCAAGATGGATAACTGCGTCTACCACCTCCCCACTTTTAAATTGATACTGAAGAGTGAAATGTTCCCGAGGAAGAATTTGTCCTAAGAGATCACCCAATAAAAACTCTCCCATCTCTCCCCTAAAGGTTGGCGCGCGTAAAAGCTCCTGGAGGCCAGATATATCCTTGCCTACCTCGTAAATCCGCTTATTTGCCTCATTCAATCTTCCTAGACTATTCTGTACCGCGCTAACCGTACTAACAGTTTTATCAAGCTTTTCCCCGATATTCTCATTCGCATCCCTGAGCATCTGCACATTTTCCTTTAATCGCTCATTTACCTGAGCCATAACTGTGTTCAATTGATTGGTCACCTGATGAGAGACCTGGTTTAACTGCTGATTTATCATGAGAAGTGTCTGATCATCTTTTCTGGTTTTCCTGGTATTTGTAATGTTCCATAGAGTAAGTACCCCCAAAACTGCCAGCAAAACAAAAATTAATGTTATAGCCCACTCCATTCTTCTCTCCCTTTATTCAATGTGACACGGCGTTTACCGAGCATTTACTAATTCTTTGCTTATCTTTTGCCCGCAGTATACGGACACACTTTCTCATAAGCACAATACCTGCATGCCAGATAAGCTGGCTTAGCCTCATATAGCCTGGCACGAATACCTGCTGCTGCCTTGTCAATCTTTTCCACTGTCCGATTAAGATCATCCTCGCTTAGACCTGCTGTCCCTATCAGACCCGATTCCAGAAAATGAAGTTCCACCCGATCCGGTATCTTCCCATAGATTTTTTGATAAGCCAATGCGTAGATAGCTAACTGGAGACTCTCTCTGGTCCTTTTATCGGCCTTTTCTTTCTTCCTTATATTGGAGGATTTAAAATCTATGAGGCAAACTTCTCCATCCCGGATATCCACACGATCCCATCGTCCGATGATTCTATTGTTTTCGAGTAAAAAACTAAATTCTTTTTCCACATATGCAGGCAAATGTTTTTCTGCTTCAGCCATTTGATAGAAGGACCGCAGCGTTCTTCGCCCCACTTCCAGCCTTTGTTCTTCATGCTGCCGGGTGAGGAATCCTTCGCTCCTCCAGGAATTCTCAAAAACAGCCAGAAACTCTTCCTCCGTAATTTTAATCCCTGTGAGCCTACGGCGATAATATTCTTGAACTGCATCATGAAGAGCTTTACCGTAGACCACAGCATGGTGAGGCAGGATAGGCACCCGAAGGACATGAACGTACTTATACTTTAAGGGGCAGGTAAGATAATCGTCTATATGGAAATAACTCACCGTTAGTATATCTGTTTCCGGGATTGCCTCAGATAGTTCGTGTTCTATACTCGGCTTAGGGGCACTTCGCTCTATCACTTCCAGAGCAGAGGACTTTTGGGCTTTCACCTGCGTCTTGAATAGATCCAGAGCCTCCAGAACAAACTGGCTCACCCTTCTTGGTCGTTTTCCTCCGTAATCTTTGGCGCTGGTAAAATAAAGCTCTTTTTTAGCTCGGGTCATCCCCACGTAAAAAAGACGTCGCTCTTCCTGCAGGTGAAAATCTCCACTGGGAAGAATATCCTTAATCAGAGGATCGGGCAAAGATATACTTTCCCGACGGTAATGACAGGGAAATCGCTGAGACACAAGACTGACCATGATAACCACCGCAAACTCCAGTCCTTTTGCCTTATGTATGGTGAGAACATTTACCGCATCAGCCTCAGTATCAGCTTCAGCTACAGCAGGGTTGTCACCAGCTTCAATGAGCAAATCAAGATAGCTGGTAAACTGGGGGATTCGATCATAAGTAATTACGTTGGAAACACTGCGAATAATGTCGAAGAACCTGGCTATGTTCTTAACCTTCTCTTCGTTAGTGAGCGAGGAAAGAGAGGTCAGACGCTTAAGATAACCGATATCCATAATAAAACTGTAGAGAATCTCTCCTGTGCCCTGTTTGATGGCTAATTGAGCATATTTCTCCAGATCCTTCATTATCCTTGAGATAGTGGCCTTACTCTCGGGTGAGATCTCCTCATCCAACTCCAAAATTTCTGAAACCCGGGAAAAGACATGATAAAGTGAGCGATTCCTGCGACTGGCGTAATTCATACATAAGGTAAGATCTCTAGCCAAAAGCTGATATATTTCAGAAGCGGCAAGATAATAAAGGCTAACACTGTCATCGAAGTTGGCAATAGTTCTTAAGAAAGAAATGAGGAGACGAATCTCTTCCCGCGAGTAAAGCCCCTCATTTCCAGAAAAAGTCCAGGGTATATCAGCCATATTTAAAGATCTTAAAAATGGATCCGCATCGTTATTTGCCCGCACCAGGATAGCAAAATCCCGATAGTCATAACCCTCTCTTTCTACCTTTTTTTTAATTAAATTGGCCGCTGCTTCTGCCTCACTAAAGAGTGTATCGTAGTGAAGATGTTTTATACTCAGTCCTTCCCTTACCTGAGCTTTGAGATGCTTATCAATATTATTCTTAAATTCAAGGCGATCCGGATTATTATAGCTTATCAGACGATAGGCAGCATCTAAAATTACCTGAGTAGAGCGATAGTTCTCAGTTAAAACCGTTTGTTTCGCTTCGGGATAGGTATCCATAAAGCCCAAAATATTGCTTATAGCTGCTCCTCTAAATTTATAGATTGATTGGTCATCATCCGCTACCACGGTGATGTTTTGATCTCGGGAGGCCAGGAACTTGACCAACTGGAATTGGGTATAATTGGTGTCCTGAAACTCATCTACCAGGATGTAGCGGAAGCGATCTTGATATTGACGGAGCGCCGCCGGATGGGTTCGAAAAAGTTTGAGAGGAAGAGTTATCTGATCTCCAAAGTCAATCTTTCCGTGTTGCGCAAGCAAATCCTGATATTTTTTATAAGTTCGAGCTATTTCCATCTGTTGGGTAGCAATTTCTTCAAGCTCTGGATCGTCAGGTCCTTCCTCTGCTTTCTCTTTCAGCCTCTCGGCATAAGCAAGATACTCCTCGGGGGTAACATCCTCGTCTTTTGCTCGACTGAAGAGAGTAATCATAGCTTCAATATATCTGGTGGGATTACCCAGTGGTCGATAATAGGAAAGAGGGAATTCGAAAAGATGTTCACGAAAGAAAATAATTTGCTGCGG
>Ga0209121_10002585_pt1 | contig 18265 bp, 21 predicted proteins | sample Cruoilmetagenom3_FD_187292 | JGI IMG/M metagenome (GOLD analysis project Ga0209121, IMG submission 187292) | Oil polluted marine microbial communities from Coal Oil Point, Santa Barbara, California, USA - Sample 3 (SPAdes) (version 2) | ecosystem: Environmental > Aquatic > Marine > Oil seeps ... | reverse complement strand
TGAGATATAGTAGCAGTTATCACTGTTTGAGGGCCTTGTCCTTGTCTAAATAGCAGAGGGGAGGGGATGGAAGAACCAAAATTATTAAGAGGTGATGGATTGAAAATCCCTCGGGTGGTGGGGTATAATACAGGGAGTGTGATGGGAACTTCTGGTGATCTCGAGGAAGATGCGGGGTCATATTAATTAAAAGCACTGCGCAGAAGAAGGGGGAGTGTATTAAGTTTGAAGGAGGTGTAAATGGCTAGGTTATTCGAATACCAAGGGAAGGAGTTTCTCAAGGATGCTGGGATTGCCATTCCAACAGGGGAGGTTGCCTCTACCGCGAAAGAAGCATCTGAAGTTGCCGCCAGAATAGGGAAACCAGTGGCGGTAAAGGCGCAAGTTTGGGTTGGAGGTCGGGGAAAAGCCGGTGGGGTAAAACTTGCTGATACACCGGAAGAAGCAAAGAAGGCGGCTAAGGCTATTTTAGGAATGGAAATAAAGGGGTTGCCTGTCCGAAAGGTGCTGGTAGAGGAGAAATTGGATATTGAGAAGGAATATTATGTGGGTATAATTCCTGATGGTTCGTGGGAGAGCACATGTCCAGTACTTATGTTCAGCACCGAAGGGGGGATGGAGATAGAGGCAGTTCCTGAGGATAAAATTTTCCGGGCAAAGGTTGATTACCTTAAAGGGTTCCCCTTCTATGATGCTTTGGATATGGCTAGCAGCGCAGGTATTCCGAACGAGTTGCTTAAGGGAATGGCAGGAGTGATTTCTAAGCTGGTGGCAGTCTTTAAGAAGCGTGACTGCAATATATTGGAGATCAATCCTTTAGTAGTGACTAAAGAGGGTAAGGTGATTGCAGGAGACTGTCGTATGAGTATTGATGATAGCTCGACCTTCCGTCACCCCGAGATGGGGATCACTATCCCTAGAGAGTTTCCCTGGGAACCAACTGATTTTGACCTAGTTGGTTGGGGAATTGAAGAAACTGACCTTCGTGGCTCGGGCTTTGTTATGAAGATGACACTGGATGAAACAAGTCCCGGATTTATTGGCTTCCATGCCATTGGTGGTGGAGCAGCTATGATAGGGATGGACGCACTCAGTAGGGTGGGTCTCAAACCAGCAAATTTTGCTGACACAAGTGGCAATCCAGTGGGTTCCAAAATTTACCGAGTGGCCAAAGTAGTTCTAGCCCAGCCTAATATTGAAGGTTACATGCTGGCAGGCTTTCTAATTGCTAACCAGGAACAGTGGCATCACGCTCATGCCATAGTCAAGGTTTTAAGAGAAGAACTTCCTAAAAGGCCAGGATTTCCTTGTGTCCTTCTTTTGGCCGGGAATAAGGAGGAGGAGTCTTTACAGATACTGAGGGAGGGGCTGGAAGGTCTGCCTGGGCGTATCGAAATTTACGGGAGCGAGCATGTAGAGGACAGTGACTTCATTGGGAACAGGATGGTGGCGTTAGTAGAAGAATACCGTAAGGAAAAAGGAAGATAAGGGAGGGTCTATGTCCATGGAATTTGAAGAAAGAACCATTAAAGTAATCATTGATACAACTAAGTGTCCTGATTGTGTAAGCAAAGCTTGTGTAGAGGCCTGTAAGCTTTATAGCCGAGGAATTTTGCAATTAAGCGATGGGAAGCCCTCTGTGAGTCATCTTAGCCCTGAAGAGGTGAGACGGAAGGGCACGGAATGCCTAGCGTGTGAGTATGAATGCTGGCGACGTGGCAATAATGCCATCCGTATCGAGATTCCTATTAAGGGCCTGGATGATTATCTGAGGAAACGCAATCTTAAATAGGGGGTAAAAATGTCGATTCTTATTGATGAAAATACCAAGGTAATTGTTCAAGGGATAACTGGCCGGGAAGGTTCTCGTCGATCCAGGTATATGAAAGATTATGGCACCAAAGTGCTAGCAGGTACCTCTCCCGGCAGAGGGGGGGAGGAGGTGAATGGGATCCCTGTCTATAATACTGTTAAGGAAGCGGTGAAGGCCCAAGGTCAGATAGATATGAGTGTCGCCTTTATTCCAGGCCCGGGGTTGAAGATGGCGGCACTGGAGGCCATTGATGCTGGCATCAAAATTATTGTCTGTCCAGTAGAGAGGGTGCCTCTCCATGACATCATGGAGATGGTGGCAGTAGCCAAGAAGGCAGGAGTTATGATAGTCGGGCCAGGATCGATTGGTGTTATAAGCCCGGGGAAGGCTGTTGCTGGATGGTTGGGGGGAAATGTAGGGTGGGCGAATAAGCTATTTCAGCCTGGTCCAATTGGAGTTTTATCTCGGAGCGGTGGTGAGTCTGGGACAGTACCCTGGGTTCTCAAGCAGGGTGGGCTTGGTGTAAGCACAGCTATTCATACGGGTACTGAACCAATTCTGGGAATGTCTTTTGCTGACTTTCTTCTCCAGTTTGAGAAAGATGAACAGACTCTGGCTGTGGCTGCTTTTGGTGAGATTGGTGGCAGTCAGGAGGAAGAGGCTGCTGAGGTTATCAGGGCTGGTAGAGTTACCAAGCCTTTCGTCATCTATATTGCTGGCGCAGCAGCTCCTGAAGGACAGCGCTTTTCTCATGCATCTGCCATAGTAGAACGAGGGCGCGGGACGGTGGAAGGCAAGGTAAAGGCTCTTTGTGAGGCAGGAGCTTACCCGGTGGAAACACCTAAAGAAATCGTTCCGACGCTCAAAAGAGTGTTAAAATTATAATATAGGAGGTGTGTTGATATGTAGAGTGGTTGATATGTTGAGGTTTTTTCCGGGGTAGTCAAAATTTAAATTTATAGGAGGTAAGGAAATGCCAGTAATGCGTTCAGTGTTTTATGTTCCAGGAAATAAGGAGGAAATGATTGCCAAGATTCCAAGGATACCGGCGGATGTTATTACGCTGGATATCGAGGATTCTGTGCCCCCGGCAGAGAAGCAAAAGGCACGAGAATTGAGTCATAAGAATCTCAAATTTGCCGCATCATCAGGAGCAGATGTTTATTCTCGTATCAACAACTGGGAAACGGGTATGACCAATGCTGATTGTGAAGCTGTAGTTGATGAGGGACTTGCGGCTGTCTGCCTGGCTAAGTGTGGTGGGGCCGATGATGTAAAGCGCCTGGCCTGGAAACTACAAGAAATGGAACAGAGGAGGGGATTAGAGGTGGGGAGTGTAAAAATTCAGCTATTGATTGAAACCGCTAAAGGCATGATGAATGTTTATGCTGCTGCTACTGCGAGTCCGAGGGTCAATTCATTGATTTTTGGGGCAGTGGACTACACCACAGATATGAGGGTTACGCTGACTCAGCCGATAGGTGAGGAACAAAAGTGGGCTAGGGCACGCATGGCCTGTGCCGCTAGAGCTGCCCGCATTATAGCCATTGATTGTCCCTATGTAGCTTTCAGAGACACTGAGGGTTTTGAGAAGGATACACTCTACGGGCGGCAGTTAGGTTTCGAAGGAAGAATGTTGATTCATCCCAGCCAGATTGAACCTTCTCATAGAATCTACTCCCCCGCACCCGAGAGGGTAGAGTGGGCTAGAGAGGTTGTCAAGGTATTTGAGGAGGAGGGAATTGCCAAGGGGTCGGCAGCAGTGTCATACAAAGGCCATATGGTGGATACTCCTGTTTATATCGGAGCCAAGAAGATTCTTGATACCCAGATGGAGATCGAAGCCAGGGAGAGAAGGAGAGCTGGGAAATAGCGCAGTGCTAAAACAGCCAAATGTGAACTAGCACTAAAATTGGCAAACAAATTTTAAAAGGAGGCATTTATAACATGGGTGTAATAACTGCAGCAGAATTACAGGATATTGTTGGTAAGGACTGGGTGGTAACAGCAGCAGAACAAATGGTGGACTATATGCAGGATGCAGTGATGGGAGCTGTAATACCTAAGCCTGCCAAAAATATCATCGTGGTAAAACCAGCTAATGCACAAGAGATATCGGAGATATTGAAGCTGGCGAATAAGAAGAAATTCCCCGTCATCGTCAGAGGTGGAGGAAGTGGAATGGCTGGTGGTGCTGTACCAAATGTAGACTGTGTGCTCCTCTCACTAGAAAGAATGAACAAGATTGTAGAGTTAAGCAAAGAGGATTTAATGATCACCGTTGAAGCAGGCAAGCCTTATGGGGAGATGTGTAATGCTGTGGAAGCTGAGGGTATGTTCTTCGCCCCCAGGCCAGGAGATTTGGGTGCTCATTGTGGTGGCATAGTTGCAACCAATGCCGGTGGGTCAAGAGCAGTGAAGTATGGTGTCACAAGGGCCTTCCTGAAAGGCATGGAGGTTGTGACCCCCGCTGGCGAAATATTGCATCTCGGTGGAAAGCTACTTAAGTATTCTATGGGTCTTGATTTGGCACATTTGTTTGTCGGCAGCAAAGGGGCTTTGGGGGTGATAACTCAGGTTACCTTCAGGCTGGCGGTCAAGGCACCCTTTAGTTCCCTTCTGCTGGCATCATACGATGACCGTCTTGAATGCATGAAAGTTGCTCCACATGTAACTGCGGCAATGATAATTCCTCTGGCCGGAGAGTACATCGACCACGACTTGGCCATCGATAGTGCCAAGTACCAGGGCCTTGAGTGGCCTGCCAAGAAAGGGAAGGCTCACATATTTTTTGTCAGCGAAGGACCAAATGAGGATGTAGTATATGCTGAGCTCGAGAAAATAGCTGGGATATGCGAGGAGCATGGAGCCATCGATGTCGTGATGGCAGAGAGAAAAGAAGAGCAGTTCGCCATTTTACAGTCGAGGGGTGAGACAGGCTCAATGCAGAAGGCGGCCGGTAATATAGGGGACTTCATGGATATAGCTGTGCCTCCGTCTCGTGTGGCAGACCTCTTTGGGGGAATACTGGATATCGAGAAGAAATACGACTCCTGGATACCCACCTGTGGCCATGCAAGCGATGGTAATTTACATCCTACGCCGCTGAAGGAACTTGCAGATAGAGGCGTGCTCGAGGATTGTAAGACTGACATGTACAAGAAAACTATTGAGTTAGGCGGGGTTTTAACTGGAGAACACGGTATAGGGACAATCAGACTTCACAATTGTCCTCTGTGGCCGGAGCCTCAGATATGGGAGTATATGAGAAAAATCAAAAAGGTGTTTGACCCCAACAATATATTGAACCCGCAGCGTGAGATCCCAGCCTGATCTCCTATTTCTTGACCTGCATTGGACAGGGGTTGTTCAGCTATCCGCTAGTGATAGCTGAACAACCCCTAAAGCTTATCAGAAATGACAAAAGAGTGGAGTGTCAGCCTCTTGGGGCAATAGGTGATATGCGCTGAATTGAGAACCTCCAAACAATCCCTGGTGAGGCTGAGATACCTACCCTAGATATTATTCGTCTGTTATCCCTTGGCTGTGAAGATAGTCAACGGCGTCTCGGACAGTCCGTATTTTTTCAGCATCTTCGTCGGCTATTTCTAGCCTCTTTCCTGGAAGGCTGAATTCCTCCTCTATAGCTGTAATCAGTTCAACTAAGTCTAAGGAGTCAGCGTTAAGGTCATCCGTAAAGGATGTTTCCGGGGTTATCTCTTTCTGTTCAACTTCTAATTGTTCCACGATGACTTCCCTCAGACGTTCAAAAACAGTTGCCATTTTACCTCCTTGAATTAAAGTTTTCCCACCTGTGATTTTCTCACGCCATATTTGGTTACTATTGAACCTAATACTCCATTAACTAACTGCGATGAAGAATCGCTACCAAAGGTCTTGGCTAACTCCACAGCCTCATTTATAGCTACCTTAAACGGAGTCTTATTATCAAATAAAATCTCAAAAATGGCAAGACGCAGGATATTTCTATCGATGGCAGCCATTTGCTCTACAGGAAAAGCAGGTGCGAAACACTTAATGAGGTCATCAAGCTTGGTTTTATTTTTAAGCACTCCTTGTATAAGCTGCTCACTAAAGTTGAGCACTTCTTGTGGCAATGCCTTCTCAGTTGCTAGATGAGCTAAGGCCTCTTCTGCTCTATGTGTAGTGCAGTCAAGTTCATAAAGTATCTGAAGGGCAATAGCCCTTGCCTTTCGTCTGGAGCCCATAGTTAGCTGGATGTTGTTGAATTTTCTAGCTGTGTGATACCCTCGATTCCAGAGATATTGAAGGTCTTTGCTTCTGAGTTGATTCGCTTAATCAAGCCAGTAAGTACCTTCCCAGGGCCAATCTCATAGAAGGAGTTGATGCCATTATGTATCATATATTCAACAGAGGGCTGCCACTGGATGCAATGGCGAAGCTGTTTTACAAGCTCCTCCTTTATAGAATCAATATCAGTCAGCGGTTGAGCGGTTACATTGGATATTATGGGGGTGGTTGGTGGTTGGAATGTGAAGTTTGAAATAACCTTGCCGAAGGCATCTATAATTGGTTCCATCAAAGCGGAATGAAAAGCCCCACTTACCTTCAAGGGAATAAGGCGACGGGCACCTTTCATTCTGGCTAATTTGCTGGTTTCGGCTAAAGCATCAGCAGCGCCACTGATTACAATCTGTCCCGGGCAGTTAATGTTGGAGATGTTGCATTTACTATGAAGGCATATATCCTCAATTACCTCTGTATCAAGTCCTATTATAGCTAGCATGCCTCCTGGCTTTTCCCGCCCTGCTTTATACATTAATTTGCCTCTTTCACGGACTAAGTTTGCAGCATCGCCTAAAGTGAGCACTCTGGCAGCTACTAGAGCGGTGTATTCGCCCAAGCTGTGCCCAGCGACGAAGGTAGGAGAGGGCAAATCCTTATTACCACTTTGCTGAGCTGCCCTCAGACAGGCAATGCTAGTTACCAGAATTGCCGGTTGGACATTATCAGTTCTTTTTAGTTCTTCTTCTGGTCCTTCAAAGCATAGGTGAGAGAGGAGGAAGCCCAGGGCGGCGTCAGCTTCATCGAAAGCTTCTCTGGCCGATGGATACCTATTATATAGGTCTAACCCCATGCCAACTCTGTGAGACCCTTGCCCGGGGAAAACATAAGCTGCCTTAAGTGGGTGAGTCATATATTCCTAGCTATCCCTTTTTCTTAGGTGCTTTGACCTCAATCGCTTGCCTATCATTATAGCTACCGCAAGTAGGGCAAACATGGTGAGCCAACTTAGGGCTATGGCATTTAGGGCAGATATCCAAAGCGGGTAAGGCAAGCCTAAGATGACTGCGCCTTTTCCCCTGGCGCGCTTTGGCATATTTTCTTTTAGGCAGAGCCATATGAACTTACCTCCTTAATTCCAGCACAATCAGGTTGACAAAGTGGTTTCATGGGCAAATTTAACAAGGTATACTGGCGGATCAGTTCTCCTAAGTCAAGCATATTATTGCTATTGATAATGAAGTCACCTGATCCATAGGACAAGGCTGAATTGCTGGGTATGTCAGTTACAGGAAGGAATTCCTCTTCGATGTGGAAACTAATGGGATAAAGAAAAGCATTGAGGCAGCGACTGCATGTAAGTTCTACCTCAACGGTTAGTTCACCTTGAACCAAAATCTCTTGGCCACCGTGAGTTAGTGTTACCTTTCCCTTGATGGAGTTTTTAGCTGGCCCACTGACTATTTCGCCTATGCGGTAGCTGCGACTAGAGCCAACGGGTGCTCTCAATAGTTGAGTCACATCTATTAAACCGTTGAAAGGCTTTCCATTAAGTTCTTCAGCTGTCATGGCTAACCCAAGGTAACACCTGGAAATGTAGGCGAAAGGTAAAGTATAATAGTTAGTGTGAGGGTTTTCAAGCATTGGAGATAGAGGGGTTAAAAACAAGAGTAAGGGATGAGGTAGAAGCACAACACCGAGAGCTTGTTCACTTAAGCCTTAAAATTCATGATAACCCAGAGTTAGGTTTCCAGGAGAAAAAGGCAGCATCTTGGCTCATCGCTTACCTCGAAGGCAATGGATTCCGAGTAGAGCGATGCATCGCCGGTTTACCTACAGCCTTCCAAGCTGTATATGGACATGGTAGGCCAAGGATTGCCTTACTGGCTGAGTATGATGCTTTACCTGAGATAGGGCATGGCTGTGGGCATAATATAATAGCCGCATCAGCAGTGGGTGCCGGTATTGCTAGCAAGTTTGCCATTGATAGTTTAGGAGGCAGCATTATAGTTCTAGGCACGCCAGGGGAGGAGGTTTTTGGTGGCAAGATAGACATGGTCAAGGCCGGTATCTTTGATGAAATAGACGTGGCTATGATGGTGCATCCTGATATCCGGAACCTGGCAACCATGCAGGCGTTTGCTTGCATTTCCTTAAATGTGGAATTCATTGGCAAGCCCGCTCATGCTGCTGCCCAACCCTATAGAGGTATAAATGCTCTTGAGGCCCTAATTTTAGCTTTTGACTCTATAAATTCGCTACGTCAGCACATAAAGGGCGAAGCACGCATTCATGGTATAATCACTGATGGTGGCGAAGCGCCTAATATAGTGCCTGCTCATAGTGCTGCTAGCTTCTTGATACGTGCCTTAGATACTGCTTACCTTGGTGAACTGAAGGGAAAAGTGTTGAATTGTTTCAAAGGAGCATCTTTAGCTAGTGGAGCCGAGCTAAAGTATAACTGGGGAGAAAAGACTTATGCTTTTATGAAAAATAACAGCACTTTGGCTGGGTTATTCAGCCAAAATATGGAGTTGCTAGGACGCCATATGGAAATTTTTGACCCTCGTTTTGGCTGTGGCAGCACAGATATGGGGAATGTAAGCCAGGTGGTGCCCAGTATACATCCTATGGTGGCTATTGCGCCTCTTAGGGTAGTGATACATTCACCACAGTTTGCCTCTGCGGCTGCTTCTGAGGATGGCCATAAGGGTCTGTTAGATGCGGCTAAGGCGATGGCAATGACTGTCGTTGATATCCTTGGTCAGCCTGAGATGCTAGGTAAGATTAGGCAGGAATTCCGGAGTGGCCATGATTAAAGTGGGTATCCCGCGGGCTTTACTTTACTACCAGTATTATCCTATGTGGAAGACTTTTTTTGAAAGTTTAGGTGCAGAGGTAGTAGTATCGCCGCGAACTAATAAAGCCATACTAAATTCAGGCGTCACTCGGGCAGTTGCTGATACCTGTTTGCCAGTAAAGCTTTTTCTGGGTCATGTTGTCTCTTTGATAGACAAATGTGACTATATATTTGCCCCCGCTGTTATTAATCTGGGCAGGAAGACTTACAACTGCTCTAAGATTATCGGTTTACCCAACATGACTAGAGCATTAATCCCTGAATGCCCTCTAGTTCTTGCCCCACAGATAGATTTGGGAAAGTGGCGCTATCACTTATATCACAATATCTATGAGTTGGGGCGCCGTTTTACCTCCAACCCGTTTAAGATCCAAAAAGCGATGGAGGAGGCCTGGAAAAGCAACCTGGCCTACCGAAATAAGATGTCCCAGGAAGGATTTACCTGTCTTGAGGCTATCAGTGGAGTGCGCCGAGATGAACCGCGGCCAGATTCTGGTTTTGATTCATCTCCGCTGCTGACTATTGCCGTTATTGGGCATCCCTATGTCATCTATGATGATTATCTTAACCATCGCTTACTTTTGCAGTTGCAGTTAATGGGGACTAAAATTCTCGTTCCCGAAATGGTGCCTGAGGAGGAGCTTGACGCCGCCGCAACAAGGCTGGTGGGTGCTCCTCATTGGTCATTTGAGACTGACATTATCGGCGCTGGTGAATATTATTTAGAAGCGAAAGTCGATGGCCTCATTAATCTGTCGGTCTTTGGCTGTGGTCCCGATTCAATGATGGTGAGCTTTGTGAAGCACCGAGCCCGAGAGCTTGGGACTCCCTTTTTACACCTTAGTCTGGATGAGCATGCCAGTGCGGGGGGGGTGCTTACTCGCTTAGAAGCTTTTCTTGATATGATTAAACGAAGGGAGAAGATATGCGTGTAGGTATACCTCATTTTGGCAATGTCTATGTAGCTATAAAAACCATGGCCTATAGACTAGGCGCCAGTGATAGTGAGCTTGTGATCCCACCACCAATGACTCAGAGAACATTAGAGATGGGAATCAAGTACTCACCGACGGAGGCTTGCTTACCTTATAAGCTTACTCTAGGCAGTTTAATCGAGGCCTGTGAACTGGGGGCAGATACCCTGGCCCAGGCTAGAGGGACTGGCATCTGCCGTTTGGGCTACTATGCCAGGGGGCAGGAACAAATGCTTTATGACCTGGGTTATAATGCTCACTTCATCACCGTTGATGTGTCTCACCATAAGCTTGCTAGTATTATACGTCTCATAAAGGACATGACCAATAATGCCCCGTGGCATGAAGTTATTTCAGCGTTTTTCTTTGGTATAGGTAAGCTAGCTGCCTTGGATAGAGTGGAAAACGTAGTCCGGAAGATAAGGGCAGTGGAATCGGAGAAAGGGGTGGCTAATCGAATCTACCGGGAAGCTGTTAAGGCCATTGATGATGCGACTAGCAGCAAGGAAGTAAAAGGGATAGCTAAAGAATACATTGACAGGCTAAATAGAGTTCCTAGGAACCCTGCGGCTGACCCGCTTAAGGTGGGTATAGTGGGTGAAATTTATGTTGTTATAGAGCCCTTTGCTAATATGGATATAGAGGTGGAGTTAGGCAAATTGGGGGTAGAGGTCGAACGAACTATGACTCTTTCTCGATGGATCAAATATAGCCTTTTCCTTAACTACTTAGGTATAGATGAGTGGAGGGAGGTTCATAAATTAGCTAAGCCTTACCTTGACCACGATGTTGGCGGTGATGGTTGGGAGTCGGTGGGTGAGAAGGTGCTCTACGCACGGAGGGGATACGATGGAGTAATCCATCTAGCCCCTTTTACCTGTATGCCTGAGATAGTAGCTCAGAATATTATGCCATCGACCAGGGAAGATATACCGGTGCTTGCTGTCACTTGCGATGAGCAAATGGCTAAGCAGGGGATGTTGACCAGACTTGAGGCCTTTGTGGACCTGCTTGGCTTTAGAAGGAGGAGGCGGGATGGGAGATAAATTTGCAACGCTGGATAAGTTTGTCAGAAGTAAGCAAATGATAGTGTTCTTTATGCTCATTACAATTATTTCGGTTTTATTTTATCCCATCTTGAGTTTAAAGCGGAGAAGAGCACTGGAATTGCAGGAGAGTATCAAAACCTTCAATTGTGGTAGACTTAAGAGCTTTGGTGGAACATCTCTTAAGAAAGTAGATTAGAGGGAGTTATGAGAGCTTATCTTGGCATCGATGTTGGTTCGGTTACCACCAAATTAGCTTTGCTTGATGAAGGCAATGAGATTTTAGCATCTATTTATTTGCGAACTCGGGGTAATCCGGTTGATATGATAAAGGAAGGGTTGGAGGAGATAAGAAAGCAGATGCCCCCCGAGGCTGAAATTTGTGGCGTAGCTACCACAGGAAGTGGTAGAGCGCTGGCCGGTGTTATGGTTGGTGCCGACTTGGTGAAAAATGAGATCACTGCTCACGCCGTCGCTGCTATGTACTATGTATCTGATGTGCAAACTGTGTTTGAAATTGGGGGACAGGATAGCAAGATTATCATAATTCGTGATGGTGTAGTTATTGATTTTGGCATGAACTCAGTATGTGCTGCTGGCACTGGTAGTTTTCTTGAGCATCAGGCTGAGCGCCTGAACATAAGGGTTGAGGATTTCGGGGGCCATGCCTTGAGGAGCAGAAATCCAGCGCGCATTGCCGGGCGCTGCACTGTTTTCGCTGAATCAGACATGATTCATAAACAGCAGATAGGCTATCCCATTGATGACATTATTTATGGATTGTGTCAATCAATGGTGCGCAACTATCTCAATAATGTTGCTTTAGGCAAAGAAATCCTGCCTAGAATGGTATTCCAAGGTGGTGTTGCTTTCAATAAAGGGATAGTCAGGGCATTCAATGAAACCTTCCACACAGAAGTTTATATTCCTCCTCACAAGGAACTCATGGGTGCCATTGGAGCTGCTATGTTGGTGCGTGAAGAAGTGAAGAACGATGGTCACAGGACAAATTTCAAAGGATTCAGTATCAGCCAAACAGAATTCCAGATGTCCTCTTTCATATGTAAAGCTTGCCCTAACCTGTGTGAGATATCCCAAATTTCCGCCGATGGCAAGGTTTTGGCAAGGTGGGGGGGGCGTTGTGACATGTGGGAAAGGGTGGAAGGTAGATGAGCAAGACTTATCAGGTAATTGTCATTGGAGGTGGACCTGCTGGTCTTACTGCTGGCTTATATTGCGCTCGCTCGGGATTTGATGTCTTGCTTATTGAGAGAGGAGTGGTAGGTGGGCAGATAACCTATGCTGAGAGGGTGGAGAATTATCCCGGTTTTCCCCAAGGGATTTCCGGCATCGAGCTAGGGCAACTTATGCATCAGCAAGCCACTAGCTGGGGGTTGCAAACGTTACTCGCTGAGGTTACCAGTCTGGCCCCTCACATCCCTCGACAGATAAAGGGAGACAGAGGATGGGATTCTCTTCCGTATCACCTGGTCAACACTAGCGAAGGTGATTTTATAGCTGATTCGGTGATTATCGCCACTGGTTCGCAGTTCCATAGGTTAGGGGTGCCTGGAGAAGCTGAGCTTGCGGGTAAAGGGGTTTCCTACTGTGCTACTTGTGATGGGCCTCTGTTCCGTGATAAGGCAGTGGCAGTTATAGGAGGGGGGGATTCCGCTCTTACCGAAGCTATTTATTTGAGTAGGTTCGCTTCCTCAGTTAAGGTCATCCATCGTCGTAGCCAGTTACGAGCTAGCAGGATACTGCGTGAAAAAGCTAGGATGGAACCCAAGATAGACTTTATCTGGAATTCTGTGGTGACTAAGGTAGAAGGTGATGGAGTGGTCAATCAACTTAGGCTGGAAGGCACAAAAGATGATACAATATCAGTATTGTCGGTAGCTGGTGTTTTTGTTGCTATCGGGTTAGAGCCCAATACTGGCTATTTGCAGGGGATTGCGCCTCTAGATGAACAAGGTTACATAATCACCAATGGAGTGATGGAAACGGGAGTGTCAGGAATACTAGCTGCAGGAGATGTTCGCCATAACTCAGCCAGGCAGGCGATAACTGCTGCTGGCGATGGCGCTACTGCTGCTGTATCAGTGGAGAGGTTTCTCGGTTCACGATGAAGGTCATCTTATTAAAGGATGTTTCCGGGAAAGGAGAGGCTGGAGAGATAAAGGAAGTGAGCCAGGGCTATGCCAGGAATTTCCTTTTGCCTCAAGGCTTGGCCTCAGTAGCAACGCCGACGATTATAAAGCAGGTCGGGTTGGAGATTCAGAAGGAAAGAAGTCAAAAAACTGTTGACCAAACCAAGTTGGCTGAATTAGCTGAACAGATTGAGGGAAGCAGAATTTATTTTCATACCCGTATAGGCGCAGGAGATCGTCTATTTGGCTCTATTACCGCTGCTGACATAGCTAAGGAGCTAAGTCGAGTCACAGGTTCTGTTGTTGATAAGAGGAAGATAGATATAGACAAGCCTTTGCGCCAGGGGGGTAATCACGAAATAATTGTCAAATTAGCTAAAGGGTTAGAGCCACACATCACAGTGGTTATTGAGCCAGAGGGGACTTAAGAGCATGGCACAAGAAAAATTACCCCCTCATGACATTGAGGCAGAGGAAGCGGTAATCGGCTCCTTGCTTATTGATCCTGAGGCTATATTGAAAGTTGCTATCTTTCTTAAGCCTGAGGACTTTTTTGAGGAAGCAAATCAGCTTATTTACCGAGCTTGTTTCTCCCTTTATCAGCGCAATGAAGCCATAAATCAAATCACTGTAGCTCATGAATTGATGCGCCAGAATAAGCTGGAGCAAATTGGCGGTGCTGCCTATTTAAGCCATCTGATATCTATTGTGCCCACATCTCTTCATGTTGAACATTATGCGCAGATAGTGTCTAACATGGCAGTAATGCGGCGGTTAATCGCTGCTGCGGGACAGATTGCTGCTATTGGCTATGAGGCTGGACCAGATATCGAGGCTAGCCTCAATAAAGCTGAAGAGCTTCTTTTCCAATTACGCATGAAGCAGGGAGCCAGGGATTTTGTTCTAGTTCGCGATGTTCTGGGCCAATACTTTGAGCAGGCTGGACAGCCTGCTGTGCCCCAGGAAGGGGAGATACCTCATGTTCTAACTGGTTTTCTTGGGCTGGATGCCCTCTTGGGTGGCTTACAGAAATCTGACTTGATTGTTTTAGCTGCCAGGCCTAGCTTGGGTAAAACCAGCTTGGCTCTAAATATTGCCAGAAACGCTGCTGTTAACCAAGGAGCTTGTGTTGCTATATTCAGTTTGGAGATGTCCCGGGAATCAGTAGTTCAGCGTCTTCTGTCTAGCGAGTCAGAGGTAGATTCTAAGCATGTTCGCTTTGGACATTTTGAAGGAAACGATGAGGTGAGGGTTATGGAGGCCAGTGGAATCTTATCTGAAGCGCCAATCTACATTGATGATTCACCTCAGATTCGAGCTATAGATATAAGAAGCAAAGCGCGGCGGCTTCACTTTGAGCACAATATTGACTTAATAATTGTTGACTACATACAGCTAATACAGGGTGATGGTAGGAATGAAAATCGGGTTCAGGAGCTCAGTAAAATAACTCGTTCTTTAAAAATGCTGGCTAGAGAGTTGGAGGTGCCAGTGCTGGCCGTATCTCAACTTAGTCGGGCTGTGGAATGGCGAGCCTCCCACATGCCTCAGCTTGCTGACTTGCGCGAAAGCGGCACCATCGAACAGGATGCTGATATTGTTGTTTTTATCTACCGAGATGACATGTATTGTAAGGAGGAAGACTGGTATAAACTGCATGATATGGAGAAGGAGCCTTATCCGCGTGGCATCGCTGATATTATTGTATCTAAGCACCGTAACGGCCCTTTAGGGCAAGTTAAGCTGCGTTTCTTGAATAGAGTGGTTAAATTTGATAGCTTGGAGGAGGCTGAGTCAATTTCAGCTACTTGAAAGACGGAAAGATGTCAAATAAAAAATTTACTGGTTTCCCAGCAGGAGTGACATTTATCCCCTTGCCTGACCTCTTCTTTACTCAGGTGATGCCTCAGATTCAAGATGTGGCTGAGCTTAAAGTAACAATTTATATCTTTTATTTGCTCCATCGTAAGCGAGGGTATCCCTGTTTCGTTACATATAGGGAGTTACTGTCTGACAGTGCATTGATGGCTGGGATGGGGGAGGGAGCACTTCGTCTTGCTTTAAGCTCGGCGGTAAACCGCGGCACTATTTTACATCTAAAGTTAAATATAGATGGTAACTGGGAGGATGCTTACTTTGCCAATATGGAGAGTGATAGGAAGGCTATTGATACCATCGAACGCGGGGAGCTTTCTATCGGTAAAATGAAACCCGGCGAGGAAAGGATACGACGTCCAGTACAATTACCTAACATTTTCGCGCTCTATGAGCAAAATATAGGGATGATAACGCCAATGATTGCTGAAGAACTTAAAGAGGCGGGAAGATTATACCCCTCGCAATGGATTGACGAGGCTTTTAAGGAAGCAGTCCTGATGAATAAGCGCAGTTGGAAATATATTGCTCGTATTCTCGAACGTTGGGCTAGCGAAGGTAAGAATAGTGGAAAGCATAGACAAGGTATTAAAAAGAATGACCCCGACAAATACATCAGGGGCAAGTACGGGCATCTGGTCAAAAGATAAACCTGCTGGCCATTCTGAGCGTAGCGAAGAACCTCATGGTGCTCAGAGCAAATCCTACGCCGGGGAAGAAATCTGTCCCATATGTAAGGGGGCTGGTTTTGTTTATCCGTTGCTAGCTTCAGGACAGCCTGATTTTAGCCGCGTGGTGCCTTGCCAGTGTGAAACAGAAAAACGACAGGGGAGAAAGTTACAATACCTGAAGAAATACAGCAATCTCGGTTTCCTGTCACGGCTTACATTTGACAATTTATTGCCGAAGGGAAAGAGAGATGACGCTGTTTCACAGGAGCGCTTCAGTTGTGCTTACCATGTGGCCAAAAGCTTTGCGGATGATCCCCAAGGGTGGCTTGTCCTTTCCGGTCCTAGCGGCTGTGGCAAAACTCACTTAGCTTGTGCTATTGCCAATCATTGTTTAAGCTCAGGACAGCCGGCCTTTTATATTGGAGTTGCCGATCTTCTAGATCACCTCCGTTCTGCTTTTAGCCCCACAAGCGATATAACCTACGATGAGTTATTTGAGCATGTGAAGAATACGCCCCTACTGGTGCTTGATGACCTAACTATGGAAGGTGCCACATCCTGGGCAAAGGAAAAATTGGAGCAACTTCTCAACCATCGTTTCAATGCTGGGTTAGCCACTGTGGTTACCACAGATGTGCCATTGGAAAAGTTTGGTGAGCGTTTGCGTGGGCATTTCAGAAATGATGAATTTTGCCAGGTATGTGCAGTGGGGCAAAAGTCGTCCTTAGAACGATTGGGCAGATTGCCGCCGGGACTATTGCGGAATATGACCTTTGATAACTTTGACTATAAGCGATTGAATCTGTCTTTGGAGCAGCGTCAAAATCTACAACAAGCTTTTCATCTAGCAGTGGATTTTGCTCATAATCCGGAGGGTTGGCTGATACTTAGCGGCGTTAACGGTTGTGGCAAAACCCATCTAGCAGCAGCTATTACTAATTATCGGTTAGCACAGGGCAAACCGACTTTCTTTGTTGTTGTTCCTGAATTGCTTGACCATTTACGCTCTACCTTCAGCCCGGAGAGCAGAGTGCCATATGATGAATTTTTTGAGGAGATTAAACAAAGCCCGCTGCTGATACTCGATGATTTTGGTGAACAATCAGCTACCTCATGGGCTCAAGAGAAGCTATATCAATTGATTAACCATCGCTATAATACTACATTACCGATGGTAGTTACCACATGCCTTTCGCTGGATGAGATTGAAACCCGAATCAGTTCACGAATGGTAGATCCGAGTCTAAGCCTGGTTTTTAATATCATCGCTCCTGATTATCGTGGTGATGTAAAGATCAATCGGCGGGCTAAACGCTACTGATTGAACTTGGCTAACATTACAGCATTTCCTTAAACACCTTCAGCAAAATAAAAGAAAGGAGAAGGTGTCACTAATCACCTGAACGAGTACTGGCACTACAGCATCAGACTTGCTACAATCTAGGCAAAGAGGATACCTTAATCATTTCAGCAAAAATGATGAGACATTTTACCGCCATATTATTAACCATAATTCTAATCAGCGCTGTTCTATTCTCCCTATCCTGCTCTGCTTCCAGCAACCCACCAAATCATGTCCCCAGCCCACCAACCAACTCCCCCAAACCACCACCTGATTTGCCCTAGGCAGCCATTATAGACCAACTCTGTGTCCTCCAGCCAAACCAGACTTTCCTTGACCAGCTAACTCAGGAGCTAGAGGACTATGGCTTTGAGGTAGATATCTACCAAGGTGATGAGATTACTGTTGACTTCTATAGAAGCCTGCCGGGACCAGGTTATAAGCTAATTATCTTCCGGGCTCACTCTGGCTTACTCAGCCATAGAAAGGAATCTCGCATAGAGGTAACAAAGGCGACCTGCTTATTTACCAATGAACTATATAGTGAAAGAGCACATATTAAAGAGCAATTAAACGGAGAATTAGCTAGGGCAAGGGTTCGTGAAGGTTACCCTATCGTCTTTGGCATAGGATCAAGATTTATGAGGCATAGCATAGAGGGAGAATTTGATAATACGGTCATAATAATGATGGGCTGCTCCTGCCTTTTTATCGATGACCTGGCGCAAGCCTTTATTGCCAAGGGCGCTTCAGTTTATCTTGGCTGGGGGGCCACTGTAGGCCTGGGCTATGTGGACCAGGCTACTCCTTACCTGATGGAACAATTATGCACCAATAAACTGACCGTACAAGAGGCGGTAAAGAATACCATGACCAGCGTAGGACCTGATCCGCAATTCGGCGCCAGGTTGAAGTATCTACCATCCCAGAGCAGCAATAAAACACTGGATGAGCTGCTTGCTTCTCAGGGCTCAACTTCCTGAGCGCTCTTCACTATTGTAGTGTGACCCTGATGAAGGATGCACACCCTTCACCTCACCTTATCTGTCGAGGGACATGAGGGTGTCAGGAGTATCTTATGCCAGCAGGATATTATCTATCAGCCTTGTTCTGCCTATCCTGACTGCCAGAGAGGCCAGGGCTGGTCGGTCAATTACCTCCAGCTCCTCCAGGGCATCGGCGTCAGCAATGCTAACATAATCAATTCTGGCCAGAGGCTCCTTCTCTATAAGCAATCTCATTTCGCACCGAATCTTATCACCGTCTCT
>Ga0209121_10002584_pt1 | contig 18267 bp, 16 predicted proteins | sample Cruoilmetagenom3_FD_187292 | JGI IMG/M metagenome (GOLD analysis project Ga0209121, IMG submission 187292) | Oil polluted marine microbial communities from Coal Oil Point, Santa Barbara, California, USA - Sample 3 (SPAdes) (version 2) | ecosystem: Environmental > Aquatic > Marine > Oil seeps ... | reverse complement strand
TTCCGCCTAATGGTATTGTTCTGTTATTAGTCATAAAGGAATATTGAAAGACACTTCAATATTCTTTTCCATTAGGCACTAAACTGGCGAAGTTAAGTTTCTAAAGAAGGTAGTACTCTCCCAGAAAGACCAAATATGCTCGGAATTGACATCAATGCAAAATGTTTCGCTGTGTCGATTGTTACCCCCTGGGGCAAGATTCTCAAACAGACCTACCTCGGAAAGGACATCTGGGTTAAACGAAAGAAAATATTTGAGAGGAGAGAGAAACTTCGCTCTCTTGCTGATAAAGGCAGCCATAGAGCCAACCGATCCCTTAAGAAATTGAGGAAAACGGAAAGAGATTTTGTCAGGAATAGACTCGGAGAAATCGTTAAAGAAATCACTGACATGGCTCTTAGATATGACGCCGAGATCTCCATTGAAAACCTTAAAAGGTTCAAGTCTCTCGGAAAAAGGGCCAACAAGAAGATCATGCGGATACCTTTTTACAAATTTAAACAATTGCTTGAGAGCAGGTGTTTTGATAAAAAAATCACTCTCAATACTGCGGATAGTTGGCACACTTCCAAATGGTGTACTCACTGCGGTGCTGTGGGTGATAGGCGCAGTTCCAACTATTCCCTCTTTAAATGCCCAGAATGTGGGCAAATAGTAAATAACGATAGGAAAGCTTCGCTTGCCATCGCTGTAAAACCCCTGTTGGAGCGGAAGGCTCTTCAAGGTACCACCCTTGAATTTTTCCAGTTTTCCAGCAGGCGAGTCCCCATAAACGGACTTCTGCGTTCCGATGATAGGGTTGTTAGCCAGGTTGTGCATGATTCTTCAACTCCGATGGAAAGCCCCTTGCGATAGCTGGGGTAGTTTACTCTGGTACTGAGACAAAAAATGTTTGCTAAAGTCATTCTTTCTGACCACCTCTGCAGCAATCCTTCCTGCAATCTCCCCCCATTGACATGGTATACTTGATTCCTTCCATGGATACTGGATCCATTATACCCCCCAGCATCGCCTACTGTTCAACCCCTAAACATTTCCATTCATCTGTCTTTTGATTGCCCTTGCAACCGATGCAATGAGCATTTTTCTCATTTTTTTGTCGAGCAAAAAACTTCTTCACAAGCACTTTTTGTCATAATGTTGAATAAATTTGACTATTTTAGGCCCTAATAAATGAAAAAGTTTAAATCCTATGAGTGTTATCTCATACAAGGAGGAAAAATGGTTTACACACAAGGAGAGTATAAACTCTATACGAGAGATGTAGAATTAAAAGGCGGAAAAGTACAAACAATATATTTCTTTAGTAAAAGAATCCCAAAGAGTGGAGAAACCTGTGACCTACCAGGTGGTTACGAGGTTGGTGTCAACAAAAGAACCGGCTTACCATATCTAAAGAAAGCGTAAGTAAAAAAACCTTTTTTTTATTTTTTTTCTTTAAGCAACTTTTTCCAGTTCGCTCATTATACCCCATATCCACGTTCTACCATGCAAGGGGATGTTAGGATCATTTGTTAGATCTCCCAGAGTGGTGAGGGCTGAAGCAACCTTTATGTCCAGAGAAACCTTGTCTCTCAACAAAAGATTCTTAACTTCTTTCGTTGCGGATCTAATGTTTCTAGGGATCGAAGTATCGCTAGCGATCGATTCCAGCTCCTCAGTTATCTCTTCAATTTCTTTCTTCATGTTCTTCTCTCTTAGAACAAATTGGCAACTCTCATAATGTCGTGCCACGGATTAGTACAAACTAGTATAATGCAAAGCTATATAAAAAATTTGCAGATAAAACACTTGTAATTGTTGAGTAAATGGCTGAAGATTGGATTGAGCACGAGTTAATAAAGCCAAAAACTTTGGAATATCGAAAGTATCAGACCTATCTGACAGATGATTCACTGGGCGCCTCAACTCGCATCATTTTACCTACAGGCCTTGGCAAGACTGTAGTCACCTTGATAGTTGTTGCAAAAAGGCTAGAGCTTTTTCCTCTATCTAAAATACTTTTTCTTGTTCCCACTCGACCACTGGTTGAGCAACATAGCGCCTTCGCTAAAAATTTTTTGAAGCTCGAGGAAAAATCAATCAGCATTCTTACTGGAGAAGTAGAAAGAGAGGCAAGGGTAAAGTTGTGGAATACCTCTACGCTGGTGGTCGCCACCCCTCAAGTGATTGTGAACGATCTTAAGCAAAATAAAATCAACTTAGAGAACGTCTCACTACTTATTTTTGATGAGGCCCATAGGGGCATAGGGAACTATGCTTATGTTGAGCTTGCAAGCATTTACCAAACAACGAGCAGGCACCCTCTCGCGCTGGGAATGACAGCTTCTCCTGGTTACATCTCTCAGCACATTCTGGCCGTTTGTAAAAATTTAGGAATTCAAAGAGTCGATATAAGGACAATAGACGATGAGGATGTGAGGCCCTACGTCTATGGATCAACTATCGAATGGGAGCTAATTGATTTACCCCCGGAATTCATCAAGATAAAGCAAGCGTTAATGGAGGTCCTTGAAACTCATGTGAAGGGACTGCAAAAATACGGATTTCTCAAGCGTAGGAAAGCAGCTGCAGTCACAAAAAGTGAGCTATTAAGGGTTCAAAAAGAAGCTCAGGCAAGACATCTTTTTAATGTCCTTATCAATCAAGCCGCAGCAATTAAAGTAGAACACGCTCTGGAGCTGCTCTTAACCCAGGGGATCACGCCTCTAAATAAATATTTTTCAAGATTGCAAGCCAAGGCAAAAAATAAAGAAAGGAGCGGAGCGGATCGAATCCTGCTTCGCAATCCCAAGTTCGCTGATGCAATGCTGTACGCAATGGATTGCAGGCTGGAACACCCAAAAATAGACAAATTGATTGGAGTCGTGAGGAGGCAGTTTGAAGAGAAGCCAGCTTCGAGCATAATAGTGTTCACTCATTACAGAGACACCTCTGAGAAGGTCGTGGACCTGCTTTCTAAGCGAGAGGGCATTAGGCCTGTCCGCATCATAGGGCAGGCAATTAAGAAAGAGGACAAAGAATTATCCCAAAAAGAACAAGTCAAAATCCTTGAAGAATTCAGACAAAAAACCTATAACGTCCTCGTGGCGACTTCCGTTGCTGAAGAGGGATTGGATATTCCTTCAACCGATATGGTGGTTTTCTATGAACCAATACCCTCCGAGATTAGAACTATACAGAGGGGGGGAAGAACAGGACGGGCTTTTCCTAGGAAAGTCATCATTCTTATTGCAAAGACTACCAAAGACGAAGCCTATTACTGGTCCACAAAAAGAAAAGAAGACCGGATGAAGAGAAACATTGAGAAGCTGAAAAAAGGACTCGCTCAGTATATGTTAAAAGAGAAGAAGAAAGATCATCCCCTTGCCATACAAAGTGGACTCACCGATTTCTCCTAAAGCAAAAAAGGCTGAAGGGATTTTGGATAAACACAGCATCCTTTTAACCCGTTAAAGTCCTCAGCCGAGCTTAAAAATAATACTATCCAGTTTAGACAAACAGGCAACACCAGCCCCACAACTTGCCTATCGTGTTCACCAGCCATCCTCCTACTATCTTAATATTTACTGAATGAAGGCAGCAATTGCTAACACATTCAAGCCAGGGTGTACAACAGGAGCTACAACCCAGTCCAAATAAATCAAGCACAAATGATACGTATATCCCTATCACATCTGCGGGATGGTTAATTAATGCCCCAAAAGGAGCACAACACTCTCTAGAGCAGCATAGCCTCGCTGAGGTTTCCAGATACCACCCACATAACTTCGCTGGAGTCGCCGAACCCGAACCACTTCCCACGCATGTACATAAGGGAAAACAGTAACTCCCATAAAACCTGTTCCACAAAATTCCTAATGAATTGAAACATCCTTTAAAGAAAGCATCGATTATGGCATATATACCGCAGAGTGGTTCATTTTGCATAATATCTCTACTATATATTTCGTTTGTTAAAAAAGATTTCTATTTCGTTATCTTTTTATAGCGATTATATATATTTTTATCAGATGGAAGAAAACAGAAAGACCGAAGAAGAGAAAGAAAGGATTTTCGAGAGAATGCTCGAACCGGGAGAGGGAAAAAGGATAAAGGTCCCTAGCGTTCTAATCAAAATCCCTATAAAGAGGTGGTTACTCCTGTTAGTAATCATCGGAATCGTAATCGCCCTAACGGTCGTATACCTCACCTATCCATTCGAAAAATTAGCAGAGAAGCCCAGTGAGAAAGAGATTAAACCGATTAAGCCTGCTAAGATCGAAGGTTTAAAATCAGTTGGGTCCGCAAAAGTTGTGTACAAAGAACGCGATGGGCATTCAACAAAAGCATCTATTTATTGGCCTCTTGGCGAAGAAACCTTGAAACATCCCGGCGTGGTGCTGATTGGAAGAGAGGGAATCGCAGGTTGGAATGAAATGTACGGTTGGCTATGCGAAGGTCTGGCTGCTAACGGTTATGTTGCCATGGTTTTTGAGCCCACCCACCAGTCCAATCCCCTGCTTTCAAGAATAGAGGCTATAAATGGCACATGGTCAAGTGATCTTATGACCGCAATAAACTATCTAACAAACAAAGATCCATTTAAAAAGATGGTTGATGGGGACAGCATAGGAGTTGTTGGTCATTCTTTTGGGGGGGTCGTAGCCACTATGACACCTCAAATTGATGATAGAATCAAAGCGGTTGTAGTAATCTCCAAGGGTGATCTCACCTCCGTTGATAAACTAACAGTGCCTATTCAAATAATAAGTGGAGATCTGGATTTAGCAGGTCTTGGATTTGTAGAGGCTCTACCTTTGTATGAGGTAGCAAATCCACCCAAACAATTGATAATGATCAAGGCGGGCACAGGTCTCGGTTTCACAACCTTTTTCGGTCCCTTATATCCGCGGGCGCCATGGCAGCACTCTACCACTTTGCAATACACAACAGCGTGGTTTGACTATTTCTTGAAAAGGGACGATAGTGCGATGGAAACTTTGATTACGCCAGTCGACTCTTTATCCACTGCTTATCCCTCAAAATATACCTTTGAGGCTGGAGAAGTGACAATGGGTATACCTAGAGAGGTCGAAGAACAGGAAACTATAGAAGAACCGGAAGCCATAGAAGAACATGGAAGATAAAACATTCAAAAAGGATTTTTATTCTCCCTTTTGTTCCATCCTCCTTTTGTTAAGCAATCTTCTAGCATCTTTTGTGCCTCACTTTTTCCAACTAAACTTCCTCCATGGTGAACTATTCCTTGGTTTAAGATTCTCCCTTAGTTTCTTCTTTAATCCTATATCTGATGTATCGAAATAAGACTTTTCTACAGAGAAATTTGCCACTTTGTTACCCTCACTATGCAAAGCATCAACTTTATTAAAGGCCTTCCTAATCGCTGAAGACCCAATTTCTCCCACGTTGAACGCGCGGGATTCATTTATTTCTCATTAATTTTAAATTTTTCTTCTTTCCTCTTTCTCATGCTGGTATTTTTCTACAAGCTCAATCACTTCTGGAAAGTTTATCTTCAGCCTTTTAATAGTTTCAAGAGTGGGCACACCATTGGAATTCCATCCCCGGCGTCTATACACAGCATCGCAAAGCTTTCCATACTGAGATTCCTTATAGGCCCGGAGTGCCCTTATTTTCTCTTCTGTTGATCTATCCTCGGGATTAAAGCCAACCATCTTTTTGAGCTGTTCATCATAGCGTTCCTTTCTGGACTCGTATTCTTCTTTTGTCACAGGACCCATGGAGCGGTAAGGAATCGCATCATCCTCTCGGGTACCATGACCCATCTTTAGGTTAAACAAGCGCTGAAAATTGTATACTGCTTCCGATTGGAGAATTAGCCCTTCAGGAGTGAGTGGTTTTCCAGTAACCCCTTCAAAGAGCCAACCATAACTCTCTACATGCTCTGGTACCTTGGCTGCTTTTATGCCCCGATGCACTTCCTGATTATTTGCAGGTTCAATATCATTCCAGGGTAGTTTGCAGAGGCCCACAAGAGAAAACCAAGTACGAAATATCGGGAAATAATGAAGTGCTTCTGCTTTATCTTCAAAGGTGGGAATCTGATTATTTACCTGATCCATGTAAATAAGCCAGGACTCATCGTGCTGTGGCCCTTTGTTTGCTAAACCATACCCTCCCTGTTGAGCTAAAGTTTCTTTGGTTACATACTCGGAAAATTCCATCCCTTTGCATTCCATCCCAAGGTCTTCTAAAAACTTTTGGTCCGCATTATACCTCTCTGTAAGCAATTGTTTACAAACACGAATTCCCTGACCAGCAACTTTACCAAATCCTTCCCCTCGGGACATTTGATGAATTAGTTCCAGTGCCGCATCCTCATTGCCAAAGTTAAGCTCTAAACCCCCGGTAATTTCTTTATTAATTATACCCCCTTCATAACACTCCATCAGGAAGGCGGTGCAAGTACTCACAGCAATCGTATCTAATCCATAGTTATCACAATAAAAATTGGCTTCAAGGACAAAATCAGGGTTAAAAGTGCCGCAGTTTCCTCCAAATCCAGCTATCGTTTCATATTCTGGACCGTCTACCAAAACTCTTTGCCCCTTTAAAGGTCCTGTTTTCAACTCAAAATTATCTACTCCATGTGAACAACGTAAGGTGCACCCTATCCAACAAGAGTCATTTGGCTCATCTTGAGTTATTCTCTGTTGCCAAACTTCAGACTCGATTCTGTGAGCATCTGGATGGGACCCGTATTTATAATTGCAAACAGGTAAACAATCATGGTCCTGCATCTCATCCACTAGGTGAGCAGTACCTATCTCTCTCATTCTGTTTTGGAAATGATCCAAAGCTAAAATTTCTATACTTATCCTTTGGCCCGCTTTTCTGATAAGATCGGGGTTAGCCACTTTATTAGAATCAGCTTTTACCCCTGCGTATTTTATCACTAAAGCCTTTATCTTTTTATCTCGGAAGACAGTACCTGTGCCGCCTCTTGCTGCCTGCTTAATCCTAGTGTGTTTACGGCGGAGATCGTACCAACTAATGTTAAGTATACCCAACCTGGTATTTTGTGCCCCTGTTCCTGAAGAAACCACACTGATGTTCCTTTTGTCTTTTTTACCCTCGGCATACATTTCAGTTAGCTGTTCGACCAGAAGATAAGTATCGATAGCCTCACAAGGGGCTTCTTCGATAGTAACCTTTCCTTCGTCGCCATCAATAAAGATTATCACATCTCTTTTAGCCTTTCCTTGAATTTCTAGAAGATCCCAGCCAGAAAACTTAAGGAAAGGAGCAAAATAACCCCCACAATTATTGTCGTTGACGCTACCAGTTTCAGGAGACAGGCTGACCACATGACTCTTACCACATCCCGCATATTGAGTAATCCCACAAATAGGGCCCGTCCCTATAATTATCTCATTTTCTGGGTCATCCCATCTAGTATCAGGAGACACCGCTTGCCACAAATACCACAAGCCGTAACCCCGACCCCCAGTAAAAATTTCCTTTATCTCGGGGGCAATAGACTTACTTTCTATCCTATTTTCCGAAAGATTAATACATAAACGCCGATCTGTGTAACCTTTCTCTACTCTTCCCGGCTCAAAATCGAAAGTAGATAATACTTGATGTGCCCTTTTCATCTCTCCAATTGTCTTAGTTTTGTTGTCCATCAATTCACCTTTTTTCTTTTTATCTTCCTTCAAAAAGAAGCCTTGCCACCCTGGCAATTTCCTTTCCAAAGTTTTGTGGTTGTCTTGATTTCAGCTCCTATAATGCTAAAGAGCTATATAGTTTTTTACACGAAAGAGATAGATTGTTTGACGGTAAGTTTACTAAAGTCAGCTGATAAATAATTTCCTAATGGACTTTAAAGGTGCATCTGTCTTAATTCCCGTGGGATTGAAGTGTGTTCTGCTTGCACGGTAACCTCTCTCTCTGATTGAGATGATTGTCCTTCCTAAAGGAGGTGCAGAGCAATGAAACAAGCTCGCCAGCTCATCTGTTCGGTAAAAAAAAGGAGTTGATACCTCATTTTCTTCCAAAAACAACTTTAGCATTCTCTCAATTTTATTTTTGGTTTTTAGAGATTTGCTTGGCAAGGCTTCTAGCATCATTTCCACAAGTTCTTGGTCACGAATTTTGCCCGTCCACAATGGTCCTGCATGCCTTTTGCTGTTTATTCCCGTTGGTTCTTTATGAACTTCGTACCCCTCTTCTAGTTTTTCAATCCAACCAAGGTTTTCTAGATTATTGTTTGCTTTCTTAACTCCCTTCTCAATTCTAAAATAGGTTCTGAAGTGATGGCCTTCAAAATAACTTAGCAAGAGCTTTATGCCCAGGTCATACTTCATGGCGGATCTGGCAATGAATCCTATTAGTATTCTTAAGCCAAGCTCGTGCATAGAAGAACATCTTAAAGGTTGTGCTCCATACCTTCGCAAGCATGCCTTGGGATACCTGCCGCACAGAACCGCGAGATCAGTCGCAGTTATTCCCATAACCGCTTCTCTGCGTGCCCCCCAAAAAGCATTGTCAACAAATCCCACCGGAGATCCAAACGGGTCAATGTCTATGTAATCAAATTTTTCTTCGTTGAGTAGCTGATTTAAATTTTTGTTGAGTGGGAAGGCATTTGAAACCCGATTCAGAGCAATGTTCTTTTTGATAACCCCCCAAGCCTCTTCATTTCTGTCATTTACAAAAACTTCGAATTCACCCTCGACTTCTTTCGCTATCCTCACGCCTCTTGCTCCTGATCCTGCCAGTCCATCCAGGATTCTCAATCTCCTTTTTTCTTTAGCTATGAGTACTTGAAGCAGCAGGATAGACAGGTCTCTATTAAATTCCATTGCTGGATTGTAAAAGATTATCTTTCGCTTGGCAGGGCCGAGCCTTGAAGCAAGCAATTCGGGCAGAAATAGCCTTGTCTTTCCTTCCTCTACGATTACCATTTAGCAGGATTTCAAGATTTTTTCCACTTTATATGGTAGCAAGTTCTTGTTCACCTGAGTGACTTCCAAGATCCTGATATCATCTCTGCGTCTTATGTCTTGAAGCAGTGAATTTCTAGATTTCTTGTGGAGAGTCATGATGATTACTTTGTCTGAGTCCAGCGCCTCTCTCACTATTTCACAGAATTTCTCAGAAAGCATTTCCATCTTTCCAACTTCGTCAATTATCACTATGTCTATCGAATCATCTTCAATTGCTTTCCGAATCGCTCTGGTTCCCACCGTGTCGAGAGACTTCAAGTCTATTCCATATTCACCCACTCTGTAACTGGAATCTTGGTCAGTGAGGGCAAAAATTTTTTCTTCTCCCGTCCGCCAATCTCTTGTCACCAATCCTGTCCTTTTTCCATCCTCTTTGATGGGTGTGGTAAGCATTCCTCCAACCTTGTAACCAGCCCTTTCAAGCTTCTCAACAATTTTGACGAGAGTCTCCGTTTTTCCTACATTAGGTAACCCAGTGATACCAATTTTTGGAAATGAATCCATCATTACCATAATATGTAATGCAAAAAATGTTTATAAACTAATTGGTAGGGTACAAAGAAACAAAATGCTTATAAAGTTATGACGCTTAGCAAAGAATATGGGATTTGAGCCAAGCGAAAGGGTGAAGCAGATCCACTACCCTATAAGGGAAGTTACCGTGCCTGCGAGGATCCTGGAAAAAAAAGGAATTAAGATTTTAAAGCTAAACATAGGTGATCCGTGCGCTTATGACTTTGATTCTCCTCCCCATTTGAAGGAAGCTATTGGGAAGGCCACCAAAGATGGTTGGAATGGATACACCCCCTCCGAAGGTTATCCAGAGTTATTGAAAGCAGTAGCTGGGAGAGAATTAGAGAGGAATGGCGTTAAATACGAAGCAGAAGACCTCTGTGTTACAGCAGGAATCACAGAGGCCATTCAGTTGCTTTATTTTTCAGCTCTCAATCCCGGAGATGAAATCCTGATTCCCGGTCCAGTTTATCCCCAGTACATAACTTCAACTCCTTTGGTTGATGCCAAGCCTGTTGCCTACAGAACTATCGAAGCTGAGGGTTGGGTGCCCGACCTAGAAGATATCAAGAAGAAGATAACACCGAGAACAAAAGCTTTGGTAGTCATTAATCCTAATAACCCCACGGGTGCATTATACAGCAGGCGGGCTCTGCAGGCAATATGCGATGAGGCGGGGTCTCGGGGTAATTTGTTTATTATCTCAGATGAAATTTACGATGAGTTAACTTACGAGGGAGAGCAATTCACATTAGCATCGATCGGAAAAGATCTGCCAATTGTAACTCTCAACGGGTTATCCAAGACCTACCTTTCTCCGGGTTGGAGGATCGGCTGGGCAATGTTTAATTCCCCAAATGGAAAGCTTGAAGAAATAAAGCAGAGCTTCGTTAGGTTAGCAAGGGCAAGGCTCTGTCCAAACTCGATCTGCCAGAGAGCTGCGCTGGCAGCACTTCACGGACCAAAAGACTATCTCAAAGAGACAAACAGCAAACTGAAGCAGAGAAGAGACTATTGCTACAAGAGATTCAATCAGATCAGGGGCATATCAACGACCAAGCCTCAAGGAGCTTTTTACATTTTCCCTAGAATCTTGCCTCTGGCGGAAAAATGGAATAATTCTCCATGGAAAAATGATAAGGAATTTGTTCTGGATGTGCTGAACAGCGCTCACGTTCTGGTGGTGAACGGGTCCGGATTCGGCGAGACCTACGGAGCTGCACATTTCAGGTCAGTTATTTTGCCCCCAATAGACATCCTAGAAGAGGCATTCAATCAAATAGAAAGACTGATGGAAAAGAGGTTGAAGTAGAGTCTAACAGAACTCTATAAACAAAAAACAAAATCTAATTTTTTAGAATCGTTTAAATTTTTCACTTATTTTGAGCAGGCGATAAGTTCTTGCCTGAGTAATGGAAGAGAAGCCGATGGTTCTTATTCTTCTATCTTCACCCGTTGTTAATTCTTGACAAATTCTTATAAAGTCATCAACCTCATAAAGTGTCCTTTTTTCCACTCTCACATTAAGAATTGCCCTGTTTACTACACTCACTGCATCCTCTTCAGAGCTGACTGGAGTGAGCGAATCAATTAGAAATTGATAACTTGGCTCAAATTCCATCTCAGTTTTCTTCTCCCTATCTGAACCACTTTTTAAGCTCCTTTTAAGTTATTTTTAAGCTCTTGATGAGCGAGTCTATGTTCCGTCCAATTTGCTCCAGCTCACTGCCCACCAGAGCCAAGGAGTCAACAGCCTGTCTGAGCTCCGCTTCACGTTTTCGCAACTCAGCAACGTTGGTGGCAGTAACTAAAACATTAATGACATTGCCCTCTTTGTCTTTTATTGGTGCAAAATTTAGCAAAGCTGGGAAAGTAGTACCATCACTTCTTAGACAGGTAGCTTCACAGGCCCCGAGACCCACTTTCTTACTTGTCTCGAAAGTGCTTCTTATCTTTTCAGCATCTTCCTTTGCATACAACTCTTCAATCTTTGCACCTAGGACTTGCTCTCTCTTAAGCTTGAAAAAATGCTCTGTTGCTAGATTTGTGTCAATTCTTTTTCCAGCCGGATTCATTACTGACATAGGGACCGGAATGTTCCTCACCAGATTGACTGTGTATTCTTTAGAGTTACGAAGTTCTTCCTCGTGCTTTTCCATAGATTCTATCATCTTGTTTATATCCTTTCCCACCAGCAAGTGTCTCGAACTCAGCTTCTCTATGTCGACTCTGGCCGATAGTTCCCCTTCTTGCGCTACTCTGTTCAGCACCACACTAAAAATCTTGACGGCGTTATCGAGATCCGATTCGCTATCCCTAATCTTTCGGACATTGTGTTCCAAACTTTCGATTATTGAATTGATGGCCTCACTCACAAGTTCAAGGTCTCCACTCAACGGTTTTGTATCTATCCTAGCAGTCAAATCGCCTTCTCCAACCCTTGCTAAAGCTTTACCCCAAAGAAAAACAGCCTCTGAAATATTGGTTTTCGTTTTGTATCCTCTAGTCACATCAATGGGGGAATAGAGTATTGCTTTTGGTTTGCCTCCATCTTCTGTCAGCAAAGTGGCATTTGCAAACACCAACACCTCGATTCCATCCTTTTTTCTAATGTATATCTCTAAACCCTTCGTGGAACCTTTCGTAATAGTTTCGTGCAGCAGCTTCTCCCTTATCTCTTGTTCCTCATCTTTTAAATGGACTGCTTCAATTGAAATCCCTTTCAACTCGTCTTTCTTCCATCCTGTTAATCCTTCAAAAGCAGGATTTAAGTCCATTATTTTACTGTCCAGGTCAATCAGAGCTAGAGGAGAAGGCGAATCGCTGAAAAATGTTTTAAAATAATCTCGTCTCTCTTCGGTTTCTTTCTTTTGTTTTTGTAATTCGTTTGTTTGTTTTTTTATGTGTTCTATCGCGCTTTCTAACGATTTTTTTAATAATGCTTCCTTGCACTCTCTTCTTATGGTGTTATGAAGTTCAGCCAATTCTCTTTCGATACCTTCATACGAAGTGTTCTTGGTCATAATTATACCCTCTTCAACAATAACTTTTAATTTTGTCTTTAAGTTACAATGCGCTGTTGCGTTTAAAAGTTTATCTTTTGTTTTATCGAATTCACAACAGGCTAAAAGATCTTATCAAAAGTTTGATTGAAATCTCGCAATCTTTCAAAGCGAAACCAGTTTTTCCAATACTTTCAATTTTCACTTTTCAAGCATCCTGCTTTCTCCAACTGGCAAAGGCTATGCAGCCAAAGTCAACTACTCCCCTCCTACTCAACCTAAATCACCAAAACTTTTCAAAAACTATTTTTTGTCCTCATCCCTTCTTCTCCCCGCTTTGTGGACAGCTCTTATCAGCTCTTCTGTGTGTTTTTTAGGAGATATTCTTTAATTTCTTTTGTGTCTGTCGTTGGGATGCCGAAGTATTCTGAAAATTTTTCGGTTGTGGTTAGAGTCTTCGTTCTCCCAGCTGGCTTGGCGCTTATCACCTCAAGCTCAGAGAGCTCCTTTACGTGGTCGTATATCCTGTTTCCTATCATCTGGTTCAGCTTGGACTGCTTGACTGGTTGATGGTAGGCGATGAGCGCGAGAGTCTTCAAGAGCTTTGGCTTTATCTCGGGCCTGGCAACAGCCCTCGCATAACGCACGTAATCGCTCTTGACTTGCATCCCCCATTTATCGCCTGCTTTAGAAACTTCAAGGGCAGACTCGCCGCTCTTGTAATCTTCCTTTAGAACGATTAGTGCCCTCTCTACTTTCACTTCAGGAATAGATGTTATGTCCGAGATCTCTTTGATTGAGAGCGGTCTACCCGCTGAGAACAGGGCCGCTTCTATTTTCCGTCTTACCGAATCCATTTATCTTCCTCAAGTATATGTTCCCATACGGAAAGTTTGCCTGCCGAATGTCTATTTTTCCCTCTTTCGCGAGGAACAGCATTGGAAGCAACGAATGAATGAACCCTTCTTTCTCGCTGAGGTTATAGAAGTTCTTTAACCCTATTTCCTTGCCATCAAACTGGCCGAGCCTGTCCAGGAACTGCTCTATGTCTGCTTCTATGTTTTCTCTGCAGAGCATCTTGCTGATCGCTTCTCTCGCCAGTTTTAGGTCCCTCCTTATCTTCTTTCTGTTCCTCTCTCTTCTGCTCAAATAAACCTTCGCCTCATCGAACGCGTGTCTGAATGCATCAACAAGCTCAAGCAGAGTAACCTTTCTTTCTGCCTTGTGCCTCACCTTCTCTTCCAGGGAGTATTCGATTTTTCCATTTTTTTCTTCATAACCTTCCATCATGGGTTCCATCGCCAGGATGTCATCCCAGCCTATACCCTCATTTTTTTCACCTTCAACTAGCCTGACCACTCCTTCACTCTGCAGTCTCAGGATTTTCCAGGCCATCACAATGACCAATCCTGCGGAGGGAAGATCGAGGTCATCGTTCATCGCGTGATCTAGGAACAACTCCGCAAATTTTTTGAGGTCTATGTTCCAAGGGTCAAATCCATTTTGCATTATCATCTCAAATAGGAGCGCAGTCTCCCTTTCGAATGGGTTCGCAATTGCAAGGTGTCTGCCCTGATACGAATCCTTCGCCAGATCTATCAGGCGGTTCAGTTCTTCTCTTTCTTCCCGTGCTTCATTTACCAACAAATAATCAATCAGGTTTTGTTTTTTATCCTCCAAGGTTCACCCCCCCTACTATTTTAGATGAATCTGCTTCTTGCATAGTAACCCCATAGATGTGATCCGCGGCTTTCAGCATGGCCTCATGCAGGGAAATCGTTATCCACTGGGCGTGACCCGAGTTTTCTTTTATCATCGAAGCCACCGCTCCCGCGTTCAAGTTATCCAGAAACATGTCAGCCTCGTCCAGCACATAGAAAGGAGACGGCAAGAACTTCTGAATGGCAAACACAAGAGCCAGCGAGGCAAGAGATTTTTCACCCCCCGAGAGCGCTGGCAGTCTCATCGCCTTCTTTCCTTTCGGGCGAGCTTTGATGGTGAGCCCTCCTTCAAATGGTTCTGAGGGATTTTCAAGCAACAGTTCCGCTTCCCCGCCGCTGAGAGCAGCATAGGTTTCCTTGTATCGTTCGTTCAGAGAGTCGAAAACTTCAAAGAATTTCTCCTTCTTGTGCTTCTTTATTTCTTCCACCAGTTTAGTCAGATCTCTTTTTTGCTGTTTTAATCTCGATATCTCTTCCTCGTGCATCCTCTCTCTGTCTTTCTTTTCGTCCCACTCTTTTATTGCGAGCATGTTTACGGGTCCAAAGTCCTTTAACTTTTCTTCCAATCCTCTAATTTCGAACTTAATGCTCTCCAAGGTTTCAGAATCAATATTCTCTGCAATCTCCACCTCATAAGATTCTATTTCTTCATTAATTTGCTTGAGATTCAGACGCAGGGTGTCCAATTTACCCTGAACAGTTCTTATAGAATCCATCTTGCACTCTTTTTCCAACTGAGCCCTTTCCAGCTCCCTCTCAAACTCAAGTTCTTCATTTTGAAGCTTTTCTCTTTCTTTGTAGATCTTCTCAAGCTTCTTTCTTATCTCCTCATTGGAAAACAGCAGTCCTTCGTAGGCTTTCTTTTCCTTCGAATATTTTTGGCTCAGCCCTTCTATTTCCTCTTGAGTGTTTTTCAGTGTCCCCTCTAACCTATCAATCCTTCCTTTTATCTCGTCCTCACGTGATTTAATCAAGTCAATCTGGCTTTGCATGTATCCGAGTCTAGCTTCCATTTCAGAAATCTCCTTACCCAAGATGGATGCTTTCTCCTCTTTATCATTTATTTTTTGCTTCAGTTCTGGACTCTCTTCTGCCAGAGCCTTGCTTTTCTCTTCTCTGATTTTATCCAGCTCGAGAATTTCATCTTCAATTTTACCGATTTGGCTCTTGAGAGATTCCTGCTTTTCTTCACAATCCTTCAAATTTTTTGCCCTTTGATTCTTCTTTTCTTGAAGCTGTCTAACGTTTCCCTTAAACTTCTCCCGTTCCAGCTCCATTTCACCGTATTGCTCTTCACTTCTTTGCGACACCTCTGCTATTCTTTCCTTCAAATCTTCTATCTCCTCCACAACCCTGATGAGCTCCTTTTCCAGTTCTACTTTCTTGGCTTCCGCGTCTGATAACTTTTTGATGGGATCTTCTGTCGAAAGAACTCTTTTGGTTATCGAAACTTTGGTCAGCGATCCACCCGTTATCGCTCCCGAGGTCTCTATCAGTTCCCCGTCCAACGTAACCAGCCTCACTCCTCCCATGAGCCGCCTGGCTAGATCCAGATTCTTGACCAGCAGAGTGTCCCCGAACGCCCACCAGAGAACGGCCTCCAACTCATCCCTGGCTTTAACCAGATCCTTTACCAGTCCTTCGACGCCCCCGCTTTTCATCTTCAGCAGAGCACTGGCTCTGATTGTCCCCTTGTGAAGCTTGTTGAGCGGCAGGAAGACTGCCCTGCCCAGCCCATTTGCTTTCAGGTGCTCTATGCATTTGGCCGCGACCGAGTCATTGGTCACCACCATGCTGAACAGGCGACCCCCTCCAGAGGCCTGAACAGCCTTCCAATACTTATCATCAAAAGAAATGAGTTCGATGACGGGGCCCATGATGCCATGAATTTCCCCCCTCTTTTTCAGCAGGGCGTTTATCGCTCGTGAGTAGCCGCCGCCCTGTTGGCTGGACATGGCCTCCTTGAACTTTTCACACTCTCTTCTAAGATCAGGCAGACTCTCTTCGATCCTCCTCATTTTTTCTTTGAGGCTGTTCTGGCGCTTTCTTTCCTCTTCTAATTTGCCGAGCAATTCCGTCTTTATTTTTGTTTTCTGGTCTATTGTCTTCTTTACCTCTCTTATCTTCCATTCTCTTTCTTTTAATTCTGTCTGATATTTTTCTAATTCCCCGCCTAATCCCTCAAGTTCTCTTTTTAAATCCCCTGTAAGCCGTTCAAGCCCGTCTCTCTCAAGCCTCAATCCATAAATCTTCTTCTGTTTTTCTTCCCATTTCTGTTTCAGCTGAAAGAGCTCTTGATTAACGGATTTCTCGTCTCCAGCCAAACCCCCGATTTTGTTTTTGATTTGGGCTACCTCCTTCCTCGCTCGCTCCGCATCCAGCTTCTTCCTGTCAAGCTCTCTTTCCAGCTTATTTCCTTCAGCGCTTTTTTCTTCGATGGTCTTTACGATTCTGAGCCTTTCATCATCTAGCTCCCCTTTATCCTGGATGTCAGCCTCTCTTTCTTTTTTGAGGTAGTTGAGCTGCTCTTCCGTTCTGATGAGCCTTTCCCTGCTCTGCTCGATCTGCTCGGTCAGCTTCTTAGCTTCGGTACTCTCGGCAATTCTTCTATCTAATTCATGCAGTTGATTCCTAATCTCCTCTTTTTCCTTTTTGAGTTCTGAAGACCTGTCTTCACATCTTGAAAGTTCGACCTGATAGGTTTCCAGCTCTCCATTTGATTGTTTTAATTCAGTTTCAAACTCCCATTTTTTCTTCAGAGCCAACTTTGCCTTGGCTCTGTTCAGCCCATCTTCTGCCTCCTTATATCTAATTGCCTGGTCTCTTTCGCGCCTCAGCTGGCGAATCTGTTTCTCCACTTCTTTGAGAATTATTCTTATTCTCTTCAGGTTTTCTTCGACCTCAATCTTTTCTTGCTCAGCCTTCTCTATTTCCCGATCAAACTTCGTAATGCCAGCCAGATCATCTATGAGTTTTCTTCTTTCCGAGGGTACCATGTCAACCAGACGAGTTATGGTGCCTTGCTGTATTATGTTGTACCCATTCATGCCCGAGTTTGATAGCAGATTGGTAAAATCATTCAAAGAAGCGCTTCTGTCGTTAATATAAAAGTAAGAATAATAGCCATCCGGGTCGTTTTCCTTTTTTACCTTTCTAATCACTCTAGTCAGCGTGACCTCCCCGCCTTCTATGGGGATGGTCCTGTCTTCGTTATCAAACACCAATGAGACCTTGCACTGGCTGGCGGCTTGCTTGGACCTACCTCCGTTGTAGATCAAATCCGTGAGCCTGCCCGCCCTCACTGTTTTTGGGGATTTTGGACCCAAAACAAAAAGTATGGCATCACAGAGATTGCTCTTTCCCGAACCATTCGGTCCAGTTATCGCGGTGAATCCAGGGAATAAGGGTACGGTGAGATGCTTGCTGAATGATTTGAATTTGTCTACCTCCAATTTTTTCAGATACATCTGTTCCCCCTCTTCTACCTGCATTACCTTTTGGATTGATATCCTGTTCTGCTTGTTCTACGAGATAGGTATGCCTTCCATCTCATCAGTGGTCAAAAATCATTTTTAGAGATACCAGTCATTTTTCTCTATATTCCGCCAGTTTGCTCACGGTGTTCGTCAGGCGCTTCATTTTTTCGAGCTTCTCTAGCGCTCCCAGCAGTTTGTCAGACTGTTCATACACCAAATCTCGGATTGCGCTCCTTATCACATCTGATCTAGAGGCGTATTCCCCAACATCCACCAAGGCGTCAATTATTTCAACGTGCTGTTTTGGCAAGCGCAGGGTTATTCTTTCCATATTCATACTTAAGACTCCTTTTGACCCCCCTTTGGCGCTCCTTTTGACGCCCAATGTAGTCCGTTTAGGCGTCGTGCGTCAGAAGATGTCATACAATATTATATAACTTATCATTTATAAAACTTTCGAATATGTTAAGTCAACTTTCTAGGCGATTAAAGATTAGACGTTTCTAAGCTTTAATTTTAAAATCCAACCTCAAAAGAGCTAATCGAGCAGGATAGCACACAAAACAGCTGACTTTTCGCT
>Ga0209121_10002583_pt1 | contig 18276 bp, 19 predicted proteins | sample Cruoilmetagenom3_FD_187292 | JGI IMG/M metagenome (GOLD analysis project Ga0209121, IMG submission 187292) | Oil polluted marine microbial communities from Coal Oil Point, Santa Barbara, California, USA - Sample 3 (SPAdes) (version 2) | ecosystem: Environmental > Aquatic > Marine > Oil seeps ... | reverse complement strand
AAAGCCCGCTTTGCCATTAGGTGAGGCGGGCTTTTTCGTGCCCGTGTTCAAGCGGCGCTTTGTGGTTCTTCTTCTTCCAAATTCAAAGCCAACAGATCGTCTTGGAACAGGGGTTCGCCAAAGATGAAGCCAATCAAATTAGGCTTTCCAACATGGTCGAAAAATGCCGTCAATGTCAGAAGGATCGGAACCGACAACAATGCTCCGAATATGCCCCAAACCCACGAGAAATAGCTCAACGCGATCAGGATCATAACCGGGTTCATGGTAAAGCGGGCACCCAGAATGCTGGGGGTCACGAAATTGGATTCTATTCCATTCAGGGCGATATAGGCCACCGCCGGGATCAATCCGACCAACACTGTATCGGCCGTTCCTATCCCAAACAGAGCCAGCAAAGCTGTCATCACCAAGGGTCCGATGTAGGGGAGGAAATTGAGAATTGCGGCTAGTCCACCCCACATGATGGGCGCCTCTAATCCCAACAGCCAAGCGCCGCTGGCGACTACCACGCCCACGCATCCATTGATCAAGCCAATGGTCAAAATATAGGCTGAAACGCGTTCCTGTACTTCGCGCATGATCCGCGCAGCTTTGATCGACGAGCCAAAGCTGGCCCGATCAAACAGCAACCGACGGCGCAGGCGCTGGCGTGCCTCTAACATGAAATAGGTCATCAGGAACGTCAGTAATGACTCCAGCACCACGCTGGGAGTGGCAAAGGCCAATTGCTCCAACACGCTGGGGCTGGCCAGCACGACTTGGCGGTCTTCAGGCTGACCCATCAATGCGGCCAGCCGTTCATTGGCCATGGCGAGCCAGCCGAACTCATCGCGCAACCGGGCAAAATGCTCGCCCACGCGGTTGGCCATCATCGGGACGTTGTCAAACAGGCTGACGGCTGGCTGCAAAACCAATGCCAATGCCAATACAACAATGCACATGAAGCCGAGCAGCGCGAGCAGCGAGGCCAGAGCGTTGGGTATGCCCAGGCCGGACAATTTATCGGCTAGGGGAGACAACATGACTGTCAGAAGCAGTGCTGTGACGATCGGTAGGAAAACGACCGAACCGATCGACAATACAAAGGGAAGGGCCAAAAACAATCCCAAGCCCAGCAACAACACCAGCGCCGATATCAGCCGCAATTCCTGCGCTGCAAAGGCCAAGCGCTGACTGGATCGGTCATTTGGTTTGTCGCTGGAAGATTGATCGTTTGGCATAACACTCCCGATGGGTCCTGTGGTCAAACCGTCGGCGAGCATCGCTTTGCGGCCATTCTTAATGCCGCATGCCAGGTGATTCAGCCAGCACTACGTTCGCCATTGCCGGCAGCAACAGCGTCCAATTCTTCCAATATAGCGCGGTGCGCGACGGCATCTTCGTTTGAGCGTTGAGGGATATTGCCTTCAGCCAGCATGGCATTCAATGTTGAACGCGCACGCCCAACACGGCTCTTGATGGTGCCAACCGCGCAGTCACAGATATTGGCTGCTTCTTCATAAGAAAACCCGCCAGCGCCCACCAGCAACAAGGCCTCGCGGCGTTCAGGTGGCAGTGTCAACAGGGCGCGGTGCATATCGGACAGATGGATCGGTTCTTCCTGACCAGCAGGTGCGGTGAGAATGCGTTCTGCCACGCCTTCGTCATATTCCCCGCAAAACCTGTTGCGGCGCATATCGGTGAGATAGGCATTGCGCAGGATCACAAAGGTCCAGGCCCGCATCGACGTGCCAGGTTCAAACCGTTCTTGCGCGGCCCATGCCTTCAGCATGGTTTCCTGCACCAGATCATCGGCCATATCAGAGCGGCCACACAGACCGCGTGCAAACGCACGAAGATGCGGCACAACCTCGGTGAGTTCACGCTTGAAATCTGCCTTCTCGGCAGGAGAGCGTTCTGTCTTGCTCATCCAACTATCCCCTCTCAGGCCTGATTGCCGTCTTGGGGTTCATCCAACTTGGAGAGTAGGTCCATGAAGCTGTCCGGCAGAGGTTCCTCCACCACCGAATCATACAATTTTCGCAGACCATCGGCCCACTTTGGCGCGTCTGTCGCGCCGCCTTTGTCAGAACCCTCGACTTGGGGCTGGCCAGCTGCGCCTGAATTGATGTTTTCTCTCATCCCTGCCCGAGAACCTTTACTGTGTCTTTCTCTCGCTCAATACACCAGAAATCGATTTATCGCGGTGTAGCGGGACATCATTTGATTTGCTGTAATAGGGAACGAATACGCTGTTCTTTTGTTCCCAGCCCAAACGGGGAATTCAAAAACCATCATGAAAGCTCATCCTGATCAGTCAATGCGAACGCAACCGCGCAGCAGGGCAGGTCGTTGGCTGACCGCCTATCCGCGCGCCATTCCATTGGCCATTTTCCTTGCCATTGCAGTTGTTACGGCCCTCAGCGTGTTGGCGATTGAACTGAGCGAAGACGATATCGAGAACGCGCAAATGCGCGAAGCTGCGCAAAGCATCGCCTCTTCGTTGGAGGGACGTGGCAACACCAACTCGTCCTATTTGCGCGCGGGAGCGGCGTTGTTTTCCACTGTTGATAACGTGAATTTGCCATTGTTCCGACGCTTCGTCCGGGAACTCAGGCTGGATACTGGTTACCGCGGTGCTGAAGGCATTGGTTGGGCCGAGATCTTGAAGCCGGACGATGTTGCCGCATTTGAGCAACGCATCGGGGCAGGCATGTCCGATGGAATGGCGGTGCAACATTCCGGTGCGAGCAGGCCGGACCGATTGGTGCCAGTCACATTTCTGCTGCCTGGGACCGAGCGCAACCGCAGAGCGATGGGATATGATATGTATTCCGAGCCGGTCCGGCGGGCGGCGATGGACGAGGCCGAGCGGTTGGTTCGACCCACGGCCTCTGGACCAATCGTACTGGCGCAGGAAGGGCGCGGCGATGCGCCGGGCTTTTTGATTTTTATGCCGGTTTTTGAAGACGGTCCAACTTCACGCAAGCTAAAGGGCTTTGTCTACAGCCCGTTCAACGCGCAGACTTTTTTGGAGAGCGCGATTGATGGGGCCGCTCTGCAAGACCTGGGTGTGCGGCTTTATGATGGGCAAGTGTCGCATGACAACCTGCTAGCCAGCCAAGAGCCCGCACAAGCCTCGAGCGCGACGATTGAACAAGAAGTCAGCATTGCCAACCGTCCGCTGACCTTAGTGGTTGGTTCGGCCAATTCGGGCAATCTCTCCTCGCTGTCGATCGCAACCCTGATCTTCGGGCTTGCCGTTGCCAGCCTGCTGATGCTGATGGCTCGGATGTTGACCCAGCAAGCGGTAGAGGACGAGGCTTCGCTAGAGATTCTTGAGCAGCAAAACTCGATCCGCGATTCCTTGACCCGAGAGCTGAACCACCGGGTTAAGAATACGCTGGCCAATGTTCTGTCCATTATCTCTTTGACCCGGCGTCGGTCGGAGAATTTGGACCAGTTTGCAGATGATTTGGAAGCGCGTGTGCGGGCAATTTCGGCCACGCATGATCTGTTGACCCAATCAGAGTGGGGCACCACGCCGGTGCGATCAATTGTTGAGGCAGAGGTTGGCCCATATCTGCGCAGCTCGGATTCAACGCTCAAACTGTCCGGACCCAATGTTGAAGTTGCGCCCAATGACGCCTTGTCGCTCGGGTTGGCGATCCACGAACTGGCCACCAACGCAGCCAAATTTGGCGCGCTGAGTGTTCCTGGTGGCCAGATAAATGTGGAATGGGAGTTAGAGCGCGACGGGTTGGCTGTGCTGAAATGGCAAGAGACCAACGGCCCTCCTGTTTCTCCGCTGAGAGAGTCGGGCTTTGGGATGGAATTGATCGAGAAGATCGTCGCCCACGAGCTGAAATATCCGGTTGATCTTCGGTTTGAGGAAGGCGGCGTTTGCTGCATCCTGCGACTGGCCGTCCGCCGCCGAGAAGATTTCCAGATCCGCCAACCTGACTGAAGCCAATCATACTGTAAGGCGCACAACAACAAAGGCCCCCCAATTGCTGAGGGGCCCATTGCTAACGGCTCTTGTTGGTTTAGGTGGGACTAGGATGTGCGCGAGCTAGGCAGGGCCTTAGCCGTCAATCGGAGCGCTCGATCCAAAGAACAGCGCTTGGCTGATGGCCGCGCGGACTGTTTTTTCCTGGAATGGCTTAGTGACCAGATAGGTCGGTTCCGGTCGATCACCTGTTAGAAGCCGTTCGGGATAGGCCGTGATAAAGACCACTGGAACGCTGCCAATCGCCAGAATGTCATCTACCGCATCCAACCCAGATGATCCATCCGCCAATTGAATGTCAGCCAAAACTAGGCCCGGCGTCCTTTCAGCAACCACTTCTTGCGTTTGGGTGCGGGTTGCAGCGGTTCCGCAAATCTCATGCCCCAAAGATGTCACCAAATCTTCCAATTGCATGGAAATCAGCGGCTCGTCTTCGATAATCAAAACGCTGGTCGTCTTTTCACGGTCGATCTCGTTAACGGCTTCTTGCACCAGCGATTGAACAGCGTCGGGTGCCAAGTCCATGATCTCGCCAGTTTGTTCGATGCTGAAATCTTCCAACGCTGTCAGCAGCAATGCCTGACGGTTCAGCGGGGTGATCGCGCCCAGAGTTTCGATGGCGGCGGCTTCGTGCTGCCCCGCCTCGGCATCATCTGCATTCACTTCCAGATATGCGCTGGACCAGACCTTGTTGAACGCGCGGTATAGCGGCACCCGCCCGCCATCGAGTGATTGCTTCAGCGCATCGTCGGCCAAGGCAGCCTCCAATGTAGCGCGAACGAATGTGTCACCGGTTGTTTGCGATCCGGTTAGCGCGCGAGCGTAGCGGCGCAGGTACGGCAAGTTGGTGGCGACTCGGTCACTTAAAGACATAATTTCCCTTCCCAAGAAGTGTGGGTGTTTAACGATCAGATGCCTGTTCGGTTCCATCGATTTGGTTGGCAAGCACGCAAGTGCTTTCTTGATTTGCAACGCTGCAAATTGTTGGCTTGCAAAGTCAGAAAAAGGGACGCAAAAAACAAGGTTCTGATCAAGAAATGACGGGGGGAGATAAAAAATTGAACAATTGTGGGAACCGCTCTTCGACATGGGCATTCTTATTATATCACCGTCGGTACCCCCCTCCCGTCCAAACGGCAGGTGATAAAATCCCGAGGCCTTCGCTTTCCCAAGCGGAGGCCTTTTTTTGGTGTGTGAGAATATCGAATAAATACGAGCAGCTACCCTGTGCCTGTGGCAGGCGCTTGGGGTTACTCTTCAAACGTCGACGGGTGTTTAGAAGGCTGATCGCGCCGTCGCTAATTTCCGCGTAACCGCGAAAAAATGCCCTTGTGTTTGGGTTCTTTCAGGCAGGTAACCAGGTCTTGCAGATCATAGGGTTTGACCAAGACAGCCCCCATCTGAGCGATCTTTGTAGGGATGTCCTGCGGCGAACCGGTTGAAAAGACAATCCGAGCAGAATTGGGGCCCTCAGCGTTGATCAACTCGGCAATTTCCCAGCCATCGTCGCTATCAGCCAAATGGACATCAATCACCACTGCGTCCGGCTGCTTTGCCCGCAAAGCCTTAAGCGCTTCGCTAGTGCTGGAAACAGCATCTACCGATTTTGCGCCTGCATCCAACAGTGCCGCTTCGATGGATAGGGACAAAATGGCGTCATCTTCAACCAGCAGTACATGGCCCAGCCCGGTTGGCGTCGCTTTGCGCTTTGGTTTTAACATTGCCATTCCTAATCGTAAGCTTTCCGATGCCGAGGCATCGCTTGATGCGCCGACCATGCCTAACCATAGCACAAAACGCCCTGAGTGGTTCCACGATGAAGGCTAGACCTTCTCGATTTATATGCTGCCGAAACCTGGCAAAACCTGGGCGCTATCCGGCTGCAGCCTGGCCGCATCAGCGATTAAAGCGGTCTTCGATAGATCACATATTCGCGGTTCATTTGGCTGCCGATAGCGTTCACGATGGCAACCATTCCCTGATTGTCATCCAATATCCAGCCCATCTCTGCCCGCCGTGAATTGAAGTCGGCCATCGCATTCACGCGTATCTGCTCAATCATCATGAAGGCTAACTGGCTCGCCAAACGTGAGTTGTGCAGTTCTTTCAGGACCCCCATCAAGGGCACGCGCATGCCAGAATTAACCGGCTTGCGCAGCCATCGTAGCATGTGCACCCAGCCAAACGGGAGCAGCTTACCATTGATCCGTTTCAGCACATGATTGACATCTGGCAAGGTCATCATGAAGGCCACAGGACGCCCGTCCAGCTCGGCGATATAGTTGAGCTGGGGATGAATAACCGGTTTCAGCTTCTTGCCTGCATAGGCAATTTCTTCCGGTGTGAAGGGAACAAAACCCCAATTGTCGGACCATGCGTCATTCAAAATGTGCAGGACGGTTAGAACATCCTCGCTCCACTTTTTCTTGTCGATTGGGCGAATATGGATGCGATCATTGCGCAGGCCTGATTTGACGATCCTTTGCACGAGTGGGGGAAAGCCGCTCTCAATGTCCAAGTCATAGGTTCTCAGCGATTTTTCATGGGTATAGCCCGCACTCTCGATCCAGCCCTGATACTCAGCGGGATCATGGCCCATCATGATCATGGGCGAATGGTCATGGCCGTGGACCAGCAATCCGGGTTCTTCCCAGATGGACATGGAAATCGGACCCAAAACCCTGGTCATGCCTTTTTCGCGCAGCCAGTCCTCTGCCCGCGCCAGCAAAGCATGGCCTACACGCTCGTCCCGTGCATCAAAATAGCCAAAATTGCCGGTTCCGGGGCCAAAGCCTTGGTCGGGCGACATTTCCAAACCCAATGTGTCGATATGGGCTGAGATACGTCCCACCGGTTGGCCGCTGTCATAGGCGATGAACAATTGGACGTCCGCATGACCAAAGAAGGGGTTCTTATCGGGGTTTACCAGCTCCAGCAGCTCGCTGCGCAATTGCGGGACGGCGTTGGGAACGGTGGCGGCAAATTCTCGGCCAAGGTCGACAAAGGCAGCGCGTCCCGCCTTGTCGGAAACCGGCTTGATCACTATTTTAGGCGAAGTCATAGCGTGTCCTGTTCATGCAGGATTAGCCCTGTCTGTGGTGATAGGCTGTTGTCAAGCGAGCCAGTCGATCACACTGGCCAATACACAGCGATTGTCCCCAAGGCCCATTGTGCTGTAAGAAGCCGACCAACGACCAGAATTGAAAGACCGATGCAAGACAGTTTGAACCCTGCAGCTCCTGCGCCAAATGCGCCCCCGCAACGGGCGACGCGGGCGCAATTTGCCAAGGCAGATGACAAGGAAATGCTGCGCGCTGTGCGTGACATTACCAAGGATTTGGGCACCGCCAGCCCGGCTATTTATTGGACCGATACGCTGATCTCGGCGGCGGTGGGCTATAGCGCGATGGCGGGCGCGATCTTGGTTGAAAGCACCGGCGTTGCGGTCTTGCTGGGCCTGATTTCGGCACTGGCATTGTACCGCGCCTTGATGTTCATTCACGAATTGACCCATATCCGCCGCGATGGTCTGCCCGGCTATCGGATAGGTTGGAACTTGTTGGTGGGCATCCCGATGCTAACCCCCAGCTTCATGTATGAAGGCGTGCATATGATCCATCACAAGCGCACCCAATATGGCACTATAGAAGATCCAGAATATTTGCCCTTGGCTTTGATGAAGCCATGGAGCTTGCCCGCTTTCGTTCTGATTGCGATGCTGGCGCCGTTCGCCTTTTTGCTGCGCTGTGCTGTGTTGGTGCCGCTGGGCGCGATCATCCCACCGATCCGCACATTGGTGTGGGAGCGTTTTTCCTCGCTTTCGATCAACCCTGATTTTCGCCGCCGTCCGCCAGAAGGCGATCTGAAGGCGCGGGTTATCTGGCTAGAGGCATTTGCTTCGGTTTGGGCGATCACATTGCTGGCCAGCACACAAGTGTTTGGCTGGCGGCCATTGCTGATTGCCTTGTCGATCCTGTCGCTGACCGCTGTGCTCAACCAATTGCGCACCTTGGTGGCGCATTTATGGGAGAATGAGGGCGAACCGATGACTGTGACGGCTCAGTTCCTGGATTCGGTCAACGTCCCGCCACCCGGTCCGATTGCTGAACTCTGGGCGCCGGTGGGTTTGCGCTATCACGCTTTGCACCATTTGATGCCGTCGATCCCCTATCACGCCTTGCCCGAAGCGCATCGCCGTTTGGCAACGCAGCTGGGCCATGGGTCAACCTATGACGGGGCCAATCACAAGGGCATGTTTGAATTGGTTGTGCGGATTGCGCGCAGTACAATGTTGCGCCGCTGATCGACTTTAAGGCTTAATCCAGAAAGCAAATCATCGCGCAACGCCGGTCAATCGGCATGCCATTGTCCGCCTCTAAGGCCAGCTCTGCGGCAAGCCGTGGATGGGCATCCAAAGCGGTGATCTCTTCAAAACCCAGCCGCGCATAAAATGGCGCATTCCATGGCACATCGCGAAAGGTCGTCAGCGTCACCGCGCTAAACCCAGCGTTGCGTGCATCGATCATACTGGCTCGGACCAGTCCTGCGCCAATGCCGCGTTGCTGAAACTGGGGCGAGACATCCATTTCCCAAATGTGCAGATCACGCTGGAAGGGTTCACTGACCAGAAACCCGGCAATGGCATCGCCGACATGGGCGACCAAACAATGGCCTTTGCGGATATAGCGTTGCAGGCGATCAACTGGCAGACCGGGCTGGCCGGCCAAATCGTGCAATCCGTCTATGGCCAAGAATAATTGGCTGGCTGCCAGTTCAATCGCGGGCATGTGTTCAGCATCTGCTGTACGAGCCAGTCGCAGCGACCAACCGGCGGCTGTCATTCCTCGGTCTTAACCAGAACAGTCTCGCCCACCAGCAAGAACAATAGGAACGGTGCCCAAGCGGCAAGGAACGGCGGATAACCGCCAAAGCTACCCATCGCCAAGGCGGCATTGTCGATTACAAAATAGGCAAAGCCCAACCCCATCCCGATGATCGCGCGGAAGAACAATTGGCCAGATCGGGCGAGGCCAAAGGCCGCCACCGCGCCCAGCAATGGCATAAGAAATGCGGACAATGGGCCTGACAATTTGTGCCACCATTTCACTCGCATTTCCGCAGTGCGCCGACCGGCAGCTTCATAGTCATTGATAGAGCGCGACAATTCAAGAAATGACTGCGTGTCGGGATCAACCGAATCCAGATCAATCTGCTCGGGAGTTAACGTCAGGCCCACAATAATGCTTTCAACCTGCTGGCTTTGCGCTGCGTTCACATCGAACACGGTCGCATTTTCCAGCTGCCAGCCCGGCGCTGCATAGGTGGCCTTGTCAGCACGAGCCTGACTGATCAGGCGTCCGGCTGCGTTCCGGTCAAACCATGTGACATCGCGCATCTCGATCTGGTCGCCCGATCCGGTCAGATTGGCGGCCTGCATGATGTCCATCCCATCGGTGACATAGATATTTGCTCGCAAACCGGATTCTTGCGGAATGGGGCCAAATTCATTGGCCTCCCAAGCCTTCAGCGTCGCGGTAGAGCGGGTCACAATACGTTCGTTAAAGGCAAAGCTGACCACCGACACTAGGCCAGCGGTCAACAGCAAGGGGGCCAACACCTGATGGGCAGACAATCCGGCGGCTTTCATCGACACCACTTCGCTGTTTTGGTTCAGCGTCACCAATGTGATGATGGTCGCCAGCAGCACCGAATAGGGCATGAAGCGGGCGATCAATTGCGGGATCCGCAGCCCTGCATATTCCAAGATCTCTGCCTGACCATTGCCAGGAGCGGCCAGAATTTTACCCGTGGTCGACAGCAGGTCCAGCATCATCAGCACCAGCACCAGCATGACCAGCACCGCGAAGATGCGGACCACGAACATCTTGGCTAGATACAGCGTCAGGGTACGCGAAGGGAAAAAGTCCAGCTGCATATTTGCTTATTCCGCCGGGGCGGGATGGCCCGCCTGCGCTTGGGTGACTTGCTTTGGTCGTTTGCGAGAGAACAATTTTCGCAGCTTTTTGCCCAGCTTTGAAAAGACTGTTTCCAGCGCGCCAATGGCTTGCCCGCCGGGGACAAAGGCGACGCGGTAATACATCCACAAGATCAAGGCTGCGAACAGGACGAACGGTCCCCACAGGGCAATGATGGGATCGACAATTCCCAGCGCGGCCACGTCCTCTCCATATTGATTTATCTTGTGATAACTGACCACCATAATGATCGAGACAAAGACCCCCAGCGCGCTGGTCGATCGTTTGGGCGGTATGGCCAAGGCCACCGCCAGCATGGGTAGCAATAACATCATCACCACCTCAACCATGCGGAAGTTAAAACTCGCCTGACTGGCATCGCGTTTGGCCTCGGGTTCGTTGTCGCTCCACCCGATGCTTAGCAATTCAGGCAAAATATACTCGCGTTCGGCGTCTCCTCGCGCCCTGAATTGATCGATTGCTGGCAAATCAATCGGCAGATCATGCCGGGTAAAGCTGAGCACGCGCGGCGTGGTGGCGCCATTATCTTGTACGATGGTTCCATCAACCAGCCGGAAGATGATGGTATCGGGATCATCATTGGTGGCCAAAAAACCACCTTCTCTGGCCGAGATGGACAGGACTTCGCCTTTGGAATTGGCCACACGGGCGAACACGCCGATCAAGCGCCGCCCTTCGTCCTCGCTTTGCTCAATCCGGATCGCCATCCGATCCTTCAGCGTGGTAAATTCGCCCACTTTGATCGATGCGCCCAGCGCACCAGAGCGCAATTCATACTCCATCTGCTCGTAATAATAGCGGCTCAGCGGTTGGACATAGAAGACCAGCGCGACGTTGACCGCCAACAGCACCAAAGTGATCGCATAAGGCACCCGCAGCAGGCGGGTGTAGGACATACCGACGGCACGCATCACGTCCAATTCGCTGGATGTGGCCAGTTTGCGGAACGCCAACAGGATACCCAACAACAGCCCCAGCGGGATCGCCAGGCTGGCATATTCAGGCACCAATGCTCCTAGCATCTTGAACACAATGCCAATTGGGCCGCCTTCAACCGCGACGAAATCAAACAGCCTCAGCATTTTGTCGAGCGTCAACAGGGAAGCGGCCAGCGCGAACACGCCGAGCATGGGAAAAATCACCAGCCGGAATATGTAACGGTCAATGCTCGGAAGGAATTTGAACACTTGGGATGCGCTACCTGATTGCTTAACCATGACCCCTAGCGTCATTTTTGCTCGCGGTCATGTCTTACGCAAAAAATTCAGCAAAGTGATGCAGAAACTGTTGCTGGACACCTGCTTGAGAAGGGTCAGACCTTTTCCAAAGTGCATTGAAGCGGGTGCTGGTTTTCGCGGGCGAAGTCCATCACTTGGTTCACTTTGGTCTCGGCCACTTCATACGGGAAAATGCCGCACACACCTACGCCGCGCTGGTGAACATGCAGCATGACCCGCGTTGCCTGTTCCATGTCCATCGAGAAGAAGCGCTTTAGGATGATGACCACAAATTCCATCGGAGTGTAATCATCATTCAGCATCAAAACTTTGTATTGGCTGGGTTTCTTGGGGCGTGTTTTGGTTTTGGTGGCAACGCCAACTTCCTTGTCGGAATCAGAATCCCCATCTTGATCATTGCCGCCTTCGTCACCGGCCCCTTGAATGTTTGTCCAAATAGCCAAAGCGTCGCTTGTCAGGCCATCGACCGGACAATCAACAGGATTACTATGTGGGCTGTGGCCCAGAATATGCGTGTCAGTGATCAACATTTCGCTCTGCAATATCGTGATGCGTTACATAATCGCAAGATGGAGATGGAGAGTTAACGCGCTGGCAGAAAAATTCACCTGTAAATTTTGTCTTCGTCCAGCAGGATACTGACCATGCATTGGCCATCATTCAGGCCATGAAAAAGGGCCGGTCAGACTGTATCAGTCCAACCGGCCCAATTCGGCGCGCCAAGCTCAAAGGAGGGAGAGAGATGCTTGGCGGCTTACTATTCCCTGTTCGGGAAATTAGGCAGCTTTCGAGAATTTCTCGGTTGCTACGCTGACACGGCTCGAGATTGGAGCGAACGCGTCATTGTAAAGCTTGACCCATGCTTCGGTGTTCTTCGACCCGAAGGACACAGCAGCGTCAAAATTGCGGCGGGCCAGCTCGCCCTGCAATTGCATCAGTTCGGTAGGTGACTTCACAGAAGTCATCTTCTTCACGTCTTCGGTTACGGCTTCAACAACCGTTTTGCCGGTAGCGATCTGTTCGCTGCCGATTTCTTGCACGCCAGCAAAAAGGATCTTGCCGGATTCGACAACTGCTTCGAGGTTGCCCTTGTTGAATTCGCCAACTTCAGCAGCCAGCTCGCCAGACTTGGCGAAAGCGGTCTTGGCACGCGACTGAACGTCAGCAGCCATGTCTTTAGCGGTCTTGGTGAAATCGGTTGTTTTTGCGGTAGCCATGATTGAATCCTTCAATTTTGACACGGGATTAGCAGTCTTTGCGGCTGCGGTTGTTTTCTTCGGGGCCGCTTTCTTAGGAGCGCGCTTTGCAGCAGGCTTCTTGGTGGCGGTTTTCTTTGGAGCTGCGCCCGCTGCGGCGGTCTTGCGAGCCAGCGCCTTCTTCGCTGCGACCTTCTTGGCCGGAGCTTCCTTAGCTGGAGCAGCGACGGCCTTCTTAACGGCCGCAGTTTTCACTGGAGCCTTAGGAGCGTCAGCCTCTACTGCCTTTTCGACAGCCTTGGCATTCACTGCTTCTTTAGCAGCGGTCTTTTTCTCAGCGGCTGCAGCGAAAGCTTTTTCAGCTGCGGCATCGATCTTTGATGTGGCGTTGGTCGCCATAATAACCTCACTTATGTTGCGCTGCACAAAATACGCATTGCAACTGCGAAGTCAACCGTTTTTGTGCGCTGCACAAAAATTCACTAAGCTACTATTTTCTATGAATATTACCGCGTTTTGACGTATCGACCAGGCGCATCCTCGATCACTTTATCGCCCTTTCCGCCTGGTTTCCGCTTGCCTTTTGCTGGCACGCGGCTGTCATCCTTGCTCTCGATCCATTTGATCCAGTGCGGCCACCAACTGCCCTCATGCTCAGTTGCGCCTTCGACAAAGTCACCTAGCGAGGCAGCATCGCTGTCGCCAGTCCAATATTGGTATTTGTTGGCCGCGGGCGGATTGACCACTCCGGCAATATGACCCGAGCCTGCCAATATGAAATTGACCTCTCCGGCAAAGTGGCGATTTAGGCGCCATACGCTTTCCGGCGGAGCAATGTGATCTTCGCGTCCGGCCTGAACAAAGGTGGGCGTTGTGACCTTGGTCAGGTCAATCGATGTTCCGTCCGCCTGAAGCGCGCCCGGCACAACCAATTTGTTGTCGCGATATAGGTCGCGCAGATAATCCCCGTGCCACTTTGCGGGCAAATTGGTGACGTCACCGTTCCAATGGAGCAGGTCAAACGCGGGGTAATCCTCCCCCAGCATGTAATTGTTGACCACATAGTTCCAGATCAAATCTTTGCCCCTCAAGGCATTGAAGGTGGCGGCGAGATAACGCCCGTCCAGATAACCATCCTTGGACAGCTTACCCACCATCTCCAATGGGCCATCATCGATGAAGTGCTTCAGCTCGCCGCTCTTCTCAAAATCCACTTGAGCGGTGAAGAAGGTGGCCGATTTGACCTTGTCGCCTTCATCACGAGCGGCCTGGATGGCCAGCGTAGCTGCCAGCGTGGTTCCGGCCACACAATAGCCGATGGCGTGAACCGAGGGCACATCCAATCGTTCGCGGATATGATCAATCGCATCCATCTGGGAGCGAATGTAATCGTCCCAAATCACGTCCTTCATGCTGGCATCGGCTGATTTCCAGCTGGCCACGAATACGGTCAGCCCTTGATCCACCGCCCATTTGATGAAGCTCTTTTTCGGGGTCAGATCCAAAATGTAGAACCGATTGATCCATGGCGGGAATATCAACAGCGGGGTTTCCAACACATCCTTAGTGCTTGGGCTGTACTGAATCAGCTGATACAGCGGGGTCTCATGCACAACTTTGCCTGGAGTGGCGGCCAAATTCTCGCCCAAAGTGAAGGCATCGGGATCGGTGTGGGTCAATTGGCCGCGTTGCAGATCGGTGATCAGATGCCGCATCCCTCGGACCAAATTTTGGCCCTTAGTGTCGATCGTACGCTTCAAGACAACCGGATTGGTCAGCATGAAATTGCCCGGGCTCATCGCCTCGACCAAGGAATTGGTGGCAAATTCCAGCTGCTGCTTTTTGACTTTATCGATGCCTTTGACATCTTTGGCCGCCTTGGTGAAATATTCCGCCAGCATCAAATAGGTCTGATGCAGCAAAGCAAAAGCGGGATGGGCTTGCCATTCAGCATCTGAAAAGCGGCGGTCCTTGCGCGGCAAGGCAGCGCTATCCGCGTCATCCTTACCCAAGAACTGTTCGAACACGCCCTTCCAAATGGCCATGGTGTCTTGCGCCATCTTTTGCGGAGCTTTGATAAGAACGTCGGGCAATTGTTTGGTTAGAGCATCAGAGATGATCATCCATTGGGCCGGGTCCAGCGGGTCAGCATTGGTGGTGGCATCTCCGGCGCGTGACGAGACAAAGCGCAGCCACATGGCTTGCATGTCTTTGGCGGCATTGGCCCATTCACCCATGTCGCTGGCCCCTTCCATAGTGGCGGCCATGGCGTCGGGAGAGAACACCTTGGTCATACCAGAGACCGCTTCTTCGATGTCACCTGCACCGGGTAAGCCCTCCGGGAAAAAGCTGCTGCCAGCCTCGTAGTCTTTCCCGCCCATTCCTTGGCCCACAGCCATGCCTTGGCCAAACATCTCGCGCATGGCTTCGCCCTGCATATCGAAGAAAGCCCGAAAGGGTTCGGTCTGCTTGCTCCAAATGTCTTTGGGGTCGTCTGCCATGCCAATTATTCCTTCAAATTGCCGATTTTTGCTCAACCTAAGAACATATATAGCGAAAGTACGTTCCACTTCGACTGATATTCGCATAAGATTCGAATGCATGTGATTGTCCCGGCGCAATGCCGGCTGCATAGAAGGGCCTTATGGATACTGATTTTTACCGCATGAAGCGATTGCCGCCCTATGTCATTGCCGAAGTAAACGGCATGCGACATGCGGCGCGACAGGCGGGCAGAGACATTATCGATCTGGGTATGGGCAATCCGGACCAGCCACCGCCAGCCCATGTGATTGAGAAATTGTGCGAAGTGGCTCAAAAGCCCGATGCGCATGGCTATTCCCAATCCAAAGGCATCCCCGGACTGCGCAAAGCACAGGCCAATTATTACGAGCGGCGCTTTGGCGTTGATCTAGACCCCGGCAGCGAAGTTGTTGTCACCATGGGTTCAAAGGAAGGCCTTGCCAGCCTGGCAAATGCCATTACGGCACCTGGTGACGTAGTGCTTGCGCCTAATCCTTCTTATCCGATCCATACCTTTGGGTTTATCATTGCCGGTGCAACGATCCGTTCGGTTCCAACCACACCGAATGAAGGGTATTGGCAGGCGTTGGAAAGCGCGATGAACTTCACTGTGCCGCGTCCCAGCGTACTGGTGGTCAATTATCCATCCAATCCCACCGCAGAAGTGGTCGATCTGGCCTTTTACGAGCGGCTAGTGGATTGGGCGCGCGCCAACAAAGTCTGGATATTGTCCGACCTTGCCTATTCCGAGCTGTATTTCGACGGCAATCCAACCCCATCGATCATGCAGGTCAAAGGGGCTAAGGATGTTGCTGTAGAATTCACCAGCATGAGCAAGACTTATTCTATGGCCGGATGGCGGATGGGCTTTGCAGTTGGAAACAAGGACCTGATCGCGGCCATGGCGCGGGTCAAATCCTATCTCGATTACGGCGCATTTACGCCGATCCAAGCCGCAGCGTGTGCCGCGCTAAACGGTCCGCAAGACGTTGTTGCCGAGAATCGCGAGAGATATCACAAGCGCCGCGATGTGATGGTCGACGCCTTTGCGCGCGCCGGTTGGGATATTCCGCCTCCGCCAGCATCCATGTTTGCGTGGGCGCCGCTACCTCCTGCTTTGGCTGATATGGGTAGCCTTGAATTTTCCAAGCAATTGTTGACCGAGGCCGATGTCGCAGTGGCACCGGGCGTTGGCTATGGGGAAGAAGGCGAGGGCTATGTCCGCATCGCGATGGTCGAAAACGAACAACGGCTAAGGCAGGCGGCGCGCAACGTAAAACGCTATCTCACTTCAGTTGGAGTGAACAGTCCCGGTCAGTGACCGAGAGGGGACGATTAAAATTGGTTCATACCGGACCTTAAATTTCGGAGCTTTTCCTGTATTATTATGTTAACTGACCATGACAAATGCGACTAATCAGAGAATTCAATGAAAGGTAACCGCAAGCGGCCCCTCACTGAACGTCAGGTGGATGTCATGCGCCGGATTGACCGGCGCGTGCCGATCAAGGTCATCGCGCAGGAACTGGCCGTGTCCGAAACGCGTATTAATCAACATATTAGAGCCCTAAAGGATATCTATCAGGTCGACAGCCTGAACGATCTGGTTGAGCGCTATCGCCTCGAGAAAAGCCCCGAAGCTAAAGCTGAAGAGGCCTTGAGCGAATCTGTATATAGAAAATATCAGCTATCTGGCGCAGCCGGAAATCGCGAAACCGGTTTCCGGGTCGACCCAGGTGAAATCGTCATGAACGACGTTATGCCAGCGGTTGGTTTTGGACCGTGGAGCCTTGATCAGGAGCCTCGGGTCGTCCCCGGGGTGCTCGATGGTGACAATGCCATTCTTGTTCGCCTTGCTGTCATCGTTGGGATTTCTTTTGGGATCCTTGCCGCTGTCGTTTTAACGGTAACAGCGGCTATGATGTTGAGCGAGGCGATGGATGGGAAAGTGGCCATCCCCGCGGAAAATGATCAGCCTACCGAATGAGCTCGGTGGGATAGGAGTAAAGACCAATGTCCGACCGTATTCTTAATGATGCTCACAATGTGAAAAAATTGATGCGCGAAGCCGAAGCACTGGCCGACGAATCGATGCTCGCCTTTGCTAAGTTGAAGCAGGCCATGCTTTCTGCTCGCCAAAACCCAGAGGTTGAAGTTGATACTGGTCAGAAAGCTTTGATGCGCCTGAACCAAGCCGAACAGCAAGCGATGGCTATGTCCACCAATCTTCTGCGTGTTCATGACGAACTGAGCAAAGTAGCGCGGGTAAAGGCTCGCGATGATCAAGGTGTTCCAACTGAAATAACTGGTTCCGCAATCGAGACCGCAGACTCGGTTGAGGCTTAAAAGGGCCGAATAACGGATGTTGAGCCTGATCCTGGAATATCGCGACGAGGCCCAGACAGTGTTTGGCTGGGCATTATGTATCGCCGCCCTTGTGTGGGGAGGCGGGCCAGAAAGAGCGATTGCGCTTCTGTGGCTTTTTCTGTTCGAGATAACCAGCTTAGTGATCAATGTCATTTGGTCACCGTCATTCAGGCCCAACGACCTGGATGTGACATCCATGCTGATTGATTCGGCGGCGTTGATCATTCTGGTCATCGTCGCCGTCAGGGCGAACCGCATGTATCCACTTTGGATCGCGGCATTCCAAATTCTTGCCACGATGTCGCATTTCGCCAATGCCATGGCCAATCACATCTCGCCGATCGCCTATGTCGTGCTTGCGGTTACTCCGGGGTATTTCCAGCTTTTGCTCCTTGCGGCAGGACTTTTGGGTCACATGCGAAGGGTGCGGGAACATGGAGCTTATCGGGACTGGCAAGAACCGATGACGGCTGGCCGCCAGCTGGCCATGTCTGGAACAGCGAAATGATGTTGGACGATAATTATGCTAACATGCAGGTCCAGCCCAGCCTAGCTTCGGACCAGACCGAAGGGTTGCTGCCGGTTATCATTTATCTGCGCAATCTGTTCGCAATGAGCAATCCGCGGCGCGAGCACTTTCATGCGATCTTCTTCGATGAGAGGTGCCGCTATCTTGACGATTATACTTTGGGAAGCGGAGATCAGGCTTCGTTATCCATCCGGATGCGCCGGTTGTTTGCATATGCGTTGAAACTGGACGCATGCGGATTAGTCATCGCCCACAATCACCCATCGGGCCATTGCCAGCCGAGCGCCAGGGATATCGCTTCAACCAAGCAGATTATCCATTTTGCCCAAGCGGTCGATATCAATTTGATCGATCACCTCATTATTACCCAGACCCGCGCTTATTCAATGCGCGCTGGAGGACATTTATGAATTCGCCAACCGTCCAGATTTCGCCA
>Ga0209121_10002582_pt1 | contig 18279 bp, 13 predicted proteins | sample Cruoilmetagenom3_FD_187292 | JGI IMG/M metagenome (GOLD analysis project Ga0209121, IMG submission 187292) | Oil polluted marine microbial communities from Coal Oil Point, Santa Barbara, California, USA - Sample 3 (SPAdes) (version 2) | ecosystem: Environmental > Aquatic > Marine > Oil seeps ... | reverse complement strand
CTAATTCTTCCGTCAAAAGTGTTAATTGCCGACAAAGACGGATGATTTCGGCTTCAAAACCTGCGTATCAGCATTGGTTTCAGGCTAAACACGTACTTAACCCGTGGTTGTTTACTTTTTGATATTTTTTGCCACGTTTTTATCCGTTGCGCATTTATAATAGTGATGATAGTTGGGACATGTAAACTCCGGAGAGTAATCAGCGTGGATAAAGACATTAAAGCGGCTGACGAGAAGCAGTTAATAGCCCGGGCCTGCAGCGACCGCGCAGCCTTTGTACAGCTATATCGCAGTCATTATGATGCTGTATTTCGCTATTGCGTTCATCGGCTTTTTGAAAGGCAGGCGGCGGAAGATGTTACTTCGAAAGTTTTTCTCAAAGTTGTTGAAAATATTCACAGTTTCAAAGGCACTGAAAGGCAGTTCAGCAACTGGCTTTATAGAATCGCAACCAATGCCGTTAATAACTATTTGAGAAAGGCTGCTCGCCGAAATCGCCTGTTGAAACTCGCTCGCGAGCAGACTAATAGTCAGGCCGCTGACTGTGGAGAATCGGCTGAGAAACTGGCTCTTTTAAGAGAGGCGGTATTTACTTTGAGGCCGCGGTACCAAACTATCATCACATTGCGTTTTTTTGAGAATCTGAAATTGACCGAAATAGCCGAGGTGCTTGGTTCCGGTCCCGGCACGGTTCGCAGCCAATTAGCACGGGCACTTGCAAATCTGCGAAAAAAATTAGCCGCGGATTTTACAGATTTCACGGATGAGATAAATCAGGGTGAACTAAAATGAACGATAATGAAAGACAATTTGAAGATTTCGTTAGTAAAATAAAGTTTGACGATACACCTGACTCTGACCACCGGGACAAACTCGAACAGGACCTCCTTGCTGCGATGGCAAAGCAAACTCGGCAAGAAAAAGATTTACGTTTGATAATTTGGAGAAGAATTATGAAAAGCCCAATCGTAAGACTTACCGCGGCAGCGGTCATTATTGTAGGTATATTGGTTGGAATTGGCACTTTTAGTTGCACTACGGCATGGGCTCAAATAACCCGGGCAGTGAATGATGTTCAGAACATACACATCACGGAGACTGTTACGCACGGAAACGCGGATGTTAGAGAATATCAATGGTGGATTAAAAAGCCGCGTTACTTAAAAGAAGAATATACTGACCGAGTGATTATTGATAATGGAATTGACAGGTTGGTTATCAACAAGGCCAAAAAGACAGCTCAACTATCTGACTCTTGGCTGCCCTACAGGCCTCTTGAAAAGCATTATATGTTTGGGACATTAGGATTTTTTCGTGAGAAAAAGCCGAGAGGCACGGAAATAACCAAAATAGCTGAGCAGAGCGATGAGATAGCTATTGTCTACGAAATTGAGAAGAAAGATTATAAAGGCAAGGCCTGGATTGAGGCTAACACCATGCTTCCACTGCGCATAGTTGCCACTACCGCCGAAGAGCCAAAAGCCGACGAGCCGATTTCTTTGGAGTATACGTACAATTACGAGCCGATATCGATGGAGACTTTCTCCACAAGTATTCCGCCAGGTTATGACGAATTGCCGCGTAAGCAGCGGGAGGTGCTGTCAGGCAAGCTTATTAACAAGCGAGGTCAAGTGGTACCCGGAGCGACTGTTTATGCAGTAGACGGCGGGGCTAAATTTGCCGCGAGCTGCAAGACAGACCGGTGGGGTGAGTTTTCGTTCAAGCTGCCGCCGGATAATGTCGAGCCGCTATGGTTTCCCATATTTCTGCGCGCTTTCCAAGAAGACGACCCGAGCCGGGTGGCGTGGACTATCATTCGTGGGCCGAATGAGAAAAGAGAATCGGGCATAAAGGTTCCGGGCAATCCTGGACACCATAAAATTCTGGAAGGAAGAGGGTCGGTTCGATTCGCAGGGGCAACTGGAATAGTCTTAGAGACGCAGCCAGCAGGTAAGATAGTGGGGCAGGTTACGGATATTGATGGCAACGCAATATCTGATGCTGCTATTTCGGTCACATGCCACCCGGTAGACAAATTCGGCAATGAAGGTGATCATGGTTTAGAAATTGGCAATTTGGGTGGGCCGGGAAAATACGGGGCGGTTACTACCCAAACCGATGGAGAAGGACGATATGAGTTTGATAACCTGCCAAGGTTCTGGGATAAAACTGTATTTATTGTGGGCACGGGTGCACAAGGATATGTTTATAGTAGCATAAGGTTCCGCAGCGAGGGGCCAATGAATTATAAAGAAGTTGATTTTCTGTTATATCCTGCAGGTTTAACGGTAAAGGGAGTGGTGATGGACAATTACGGTGCTCCGCTGGCACAACGCGAGATATACGCGTTGGTAAATGGTAAGGATTACACGAAGTGCAAAACTAAGACGGATGAGAAGGGAGGTTTCAGGTTATTTGGTTGTCCCATATCACAGGATTTGCAGATCAAGGCAGATTTATCTCACAATCACTGGCCACCTCATGAAAGAAAAAGATATCTGTCATATAGATATTATCCGGATGTCGTTGTGGATATTGAGTATGAAGAGGGAAACACAGAATACGAGGTGGAAATGGTGGCGGAAAGGCCAGAATCTACAATAGAGGTCGAACTTAAGAACACAGCTGGTGAGCCGTTGCCGTATTTCCCGGTAGAAGTGCGAGGAGCGCCGGGCACTATTTCTTCGCAGTGGGAGGCAGACAAAAAACTCAAACAGAGAACAGACAAGAATGGCTATTGCAAGTTTACGGAGGTGCCTAAGGTAGAGGACTTACGACTTGTTATGTGGGGTAGCGGTGGTGTCTGGAATGAAACTCTAAGCGAAGAGCAGGTCGAGAAGATTAAAAAGAAGTATAAAAAATACAAGTGGACAGAAGTTCCCATAGAGTTGATTCCAGACCAGAAGGAATATAAGATTGAAGTGACAATACTCACAAATGAGGAATACGAACAGAAAAAGTAAGAAAGGTTGCACAATAAGAGCAAATACAAGGCCGAGCTTTTCTGCTCGGCCTTTTTTTATGTCAAAAGTCTTAAAAATTGCAGGAGATGATTTTTTTTAGACTAAAACCAGAAAGCCGGTTGTATTATAAGTGATGAATGATCATTCTTTAGTTGAACATGTGAGACGTCAATGATAGAGGATAAGCTGCTTATCTGGAGATTCAAGTGTGGTAACAAAGCTGCTCTGGCACGTATCTATGAAAAGTACAAGACTGATCTGCTAAGAATAGCGTCCGGACTTTCGAATGATACAAGTCTCGCTGAGGATATTGTGCATGATGTTTTTGTCACATTCGCGCAATGTTCGGACAAATTGAAGCTCGGCGGCAATCTCAAAGGCTATCTGGCAACGAGTGTTGTTAATCGCGTACGGAACGTGAACCGATCCGGAAGGCGACAACAGGCAATCAGCACCGATGAGACAGAACATTTGATGCTGGATTCGGATGTGCCGGAGAGATGGATTATTCGCAGCGAGGAACTTTACCGGTTGAATAATGCTATGTCACAGCTTCCTTATCCTCAGCGAGAGATCATTATTATGCACTTGCAGGGTGGTATGAAGTTCAGAGCCATAGCAAAATCTCAAAACGTTTCAATCAACACTGTCCAGAGCCGGTACCGCTATGGACTTGATAAACTACGGTCATTGTTAAATGGCGAGGTGGAAAAATGAGACCGGCAGAAAATATGAAAAAGTTAATCAAGAATGTACCTATAAAAACTAACGCAGAGAGGGACAAGGAAGTTCTCGATGATGTCCTGAATGCGTTGGAAAAATCAGAAAAGGACTATTCGGCCGCTTCCCGGTCGAGGATATGGAGAATAATTATGAGAAACAGAATTACAAAACTTACCGCGGCAGTATTTGTTATTGCAGTATTTGTTGGCGTATACCAGCTTGGTGGTTCGCGGGCGGCCTTTGCCCGCACGACAAGAGTGGTGAGAACCACTCTGGCGGATCTACGAGAATTCGTCTCGAACTTGAGAGAACGCAAGCCGGAAAAATATATATATCAGTCTAACCTTCCGCCTGCCGAGCCTGCCAGGCCGAATCCTGATATTCAATACACGATTATCTCAGCGCGCGTACAAGAATTCTCCGCAGTTGGAGGGGATGATTTGCTGGATTTTCTGGAGACAGAAGGTATCGAATTGGAACCAGCCGCAGGCGACCCGGATGTGTCGTACGCCAGACTCGATCCTGACAAAACCGAGCATTTCGCTGACTTTGCACGCGCCGGCGATGATCTCAAGCTCAGGTCAGGGCCCAGGTTAATACTGAAAGAGGGTCACGAGGGGACTGTTGGGAGCTTTGGCGCTGATGACCAGGATGCTGTTGCAATTGCGCTGGCAGCCACAGTTCTGGATGATGACGGACTTATTGAGTTGAGCTTCTCTTTCCTCCGCGGGCAGAGCGGCTTCGAAATGCCGAGCCTTGAAATAAATGCTGACGAGGCTGTTTTGTTACGGCTGGTCAGGACGGCAGAAACTGAGGATAATTCGAATGAAGAAGATGCTCCCGACTCGGAAAATGTGATTTTTGTCCTCATCCGGATCGAAGTTATATCGCCGGACTAAAGGTGGATGAGTGATTCCCATCGGCACTAACTTCACATAAACATTCTAAGGCCGGGCCAATTTGGCTCGGCTTTTTGTATGGACATCGAAAGCAGAATCGCCTTTAAGGCCCGCTTTATTAGATATAGCGGAAAAAACCGATTTTGGTTAGGCCAAAATTGTCATTCAAGCCGTCATATTATTGGTGATTGTTACTTTCGAGACTTGTAGGACAGTTCGGGCATGCTGGAAGATCGCTTCAAACTGGAAACGGAAAGCCTTAAAAAATCTTGGATGCGGTATGATCAGGATACGCTGCGGAATTATCTTGTTCAGGATGTGGAAGATCCACGCATGAATGTGCAAAGTATCCTGACGCGGCACTTTCTCATCCGTCAGCTATTTGGCGAGCGATTCGATGTTCTCATGGAACAGGAGCTGCGGTTCGGTCTTGTGATGAACTGGCTGCTTGACCTCCAAAAGAAATTAGTCAGGGCCAATCAGTTACATGCTGTGCTTGGAGCTTTGCTGGCCGGGGAAAATGAGGCCGAGGGGCTGGAAATTCCGCCGTATATACGGGAGACCTTTGCCTCGCTATTTTTGCCAAACTATATGTGCGATTTGCTTAGCTGGGCGCCGGTTGAGACGACTGATGTGCCGATTCCTGAATATCTGATGTCAACCTTTCAAGTGATTTGGCGTGAGGTTTTGGCCGGTGAACAATCTCAGCGTATATCCGTGCTGGAGCCGGCGTGCGGTTCGGCCAACGACTACCGGTTCATCGAGGCCTCCGGCATCGCACGGCTGATTAATTACACAGGATTCGATCTGTGCGAGAAGAACATCCGAAATGCGAAACAGATGTACCCGGATGCGTGCTTCAAGGTGGGCAATGTGTTTGAGATTGAAGACGGAGACGGAGCGTTCGATTATTGTTTCGTACACGATTTATTCGAGCATCTGTCAATCGAGGCGATGGAAGCTGCAATAGCAGAGATATGCCGCGTTACACGGCGGGGTATTTGTGCCGGATTCTTCAATATGTACGATGGCGAGCGGCATATCGTCAGGAAAGCTGGCAGCTATCACTGGAACAACCTGAGTATGGTTGAGACCAGGGAAATTTTCAAGCGCTATGCTTCTTCGGTTCAGGTCATTCACATCGATATATTTCTACGTTCGAATTTCCGCTACGGCGACACCCATAACAAGGGGGCATATACACTGATTGTAAGCAAGTAACTATTGTATTCGGCGTTGATTACACCTCATTAGTCGATTGAAATAAGCCTGTGGGATTTTGCGGTTGAAAGCGAATCTGTTTGCTGGTAGAATCCTTCCTACTTTTTGGAATCTCCATGGAGCTTATAAATGGCAGAAAAGTTTGATAGACACATATTAAAGAACGGGATGGTCCTTCTCGGCGAGCCGATGGAAGCGGTCGAGTCGGTGGCTTTCGGTTTTATGCTGCCGAGCGGTGCGGCACGGCTTCCCAAGGGTTGCTGCGGGGCTTCAAATGTGATTGCCGACTGGATTTTCAGAGGGGCCGGCGATAAAAACAGCAGGCAGCTAAGCGATGCAATAGATGGGCTGGGGCTGGTTCGCGGCCGGTCGGTCGGCAGCTCTCATATCGCCATCGGCGCGGCTTTGGAGGCCGGAAACCTCGAACAGGCATTAGGTTTATATGCGGATATTATACTCAAACCCAGCCTGAAGGACGAACAATTTGAATTAGCAAGGCAACTGGCGATTGAGGAAGTGCTCTCTTTGGACGACGACCCGCGCCACAAGGTGATGCTCAAGCTTCGAGAACAATTCTATCCGGATCCTTTGGGACGCAGCACGGTCGGAGATATCGCGGAATTGAAAGCTTTAACGGCTCAGAAATCAGGACAGATAATCAAAGAGAAATTCGATCTTTCGCAGACAATTTTTTCCGTCGCCGGCAAATACAATTTCGACGCCGTTTGTCAACAGATAGAAAGACTGTTCGAATCCGAACAGCAAAAGAACACTGAATCCGCAGATTTGGGTGCGAGGAAGGGAAAATATACACATATCGATAATGAAGGTGCACAGGTGCACATCGGCCTGATGACCAAAACAGTCAAGCCGACCGACGAGGATTACTACGATGCGAGAGTCGCGGTATCGGTTCTTTCCGGCGGGATGAGCGCCAGATTATTCACAGAGGTCAGAGAAAAGCGTGGTCTGTGTTACGCAATAGGAGCAAGATATCACGGTCTGAAGGAAGCGGCCGGAGTCATGTGCTACGCGGGCACGACGCCGGATAAGGCCCAGGAAACGCTCGATTGCATTGTCGGTGAATTCAGCCGGCTCGGCGAAGGAATCAGTGAAGAAGAAATCGCCAGGGCAAAAGTGGGACTGAAAAGCGCGCTGATTTTGCAGAGCGAATCATCGAGCAGCAGGGCCGGCGCCATAGCAAGCGATTACTATATATTAGGCAGAGTTCGCAGCCTGGACGAAATTAAAGATAAAATCGAGCAGACTACGGTTGATTCGATCCTGGCGTTTTTGCGGAACAGTCCGTTCAGAGACTTTACGGTTGTGACAATAGGCCCGAAGCAAGTAAAAGTACAGTAGGAAGATGCATGGAATTTAAGAGCGAGAAATTAGAAAACGGCTTAGTCATTATTGGCGAGCTTAACAAATCGGCAAAATCGGCGGCGGTCGGTTTTTTTGTCAGGACCGGCTCACGTGATGAGACCGGGAATATAAACGGCGTCTCACATTTCCTGGAACACATGCTGTTCAAAGGCACGGATAAGCTCAGCGCGCTTGAAGTTAACGAGGCGTTCGACAGGACAGGTGCGCAATTCAACGCCTTTACAAGCGAGGAAAATACGGTTTATTATGCGGCGGTCCTTCCGGAATATCTGGCCGAGGTGACGGAACTGTGGACGCAGTTGATGAGGCCGGCTCTTAGGGACAAAGATTTCAATCTTGAGAAGAATGTCATCAAAGAAGAAATTGCAATGTATAAGGACCTGCCGAGCTTCGATGTGATGGATCGGTGCAGAACTCTGCATTTCGATGGGCATCCCTGCGGCTACAGTGTGCTCGGCAGTGAAGAAAGTATCGACAATTTAACCGCCGAGCAGATGCGGGGCTATTTCGCGAGACGCTATGCGCCGAATAATATCGTCCTTGCCTGTGCGGGCGATTTCGAATGGGACCGGATCCGCCGCCTGGCTGCAAGTTCCTGCAGTTCCTGGCAGAAGCAGACCGTCGAACGGGAACTCGGTCACAGCGAGGGTAGCAGGAAGAAGCAGAGGCTTGAAAAGGCGAATCTTGCCCGTGAGCATATATGCCTGATGAGTGCGGGCGTGTCGGCTCAGGATCCGAGGAGATTTGCCGCTTCGCTTTTGGGCACGATTATCGGAGATGACGTCGGATCGCGGTTTTTCTGGGAGATTGTGGACAAGGCGCTGGCGGAAGCTGCGTCAATGCAGTTTGGAGCGATGGACGGCACGGGCGCGTTTTGCAGTTATATCCGCTGCAGCAGTGAAAATGTCGCGAAAGTACTCGATATTGTTAGGAATATTTTTAGCGATTTATCAAAGAGCGGAATTACCAAAGACGAATTAACGAAGGCAAAAAACAAAATATTGAGTGCTTTGGTGATCAAAAATGAACTGCCGATGGGCCGACTGGTTGATCTTGGTTTTAACTGGACGTATTTGCAGGAGTATAGGGCTATCGAGGATGACGTCAATGCGATTAAATCTGTTACTGTCGATGATGTTTATTCGTTGATAGAGCAATTCAGGCCGGGAGATTTTACACAACTTTCTTTGGGGCCTGTGAGAAATAGTTGACAATAAGGAGGCAAAGAAATGAGCAGTCCGACAAGAAGGGAATTCCTTAAAACCATCGGTGTTGCAGCAGTTTCGGCGGGAACGTTTTCAGTTTTACCGAGTTGTGCCGGATTAAGGCAGGGGGCTGCAAAGTCAAAGCGGCCGAATGTAATCCTTGTAATGACCGATGACCAGGGCTACGGCGACCTCGGCTGTCACGGCAACGATGTGATTGTGACACCTAATCTGGACAAACTGCGCTCTCAGAGTATCCGCCTGACCGATTTTCACGTTGATCCGACCTGTGCGCCGACGCGATCGGCGCTGATGACGGGGCACTATTCGTCGCGCACCGGTGTCTGGCATACGATAATGGGCCGTTCGCTGCTGGGCAGGAATGAAGTGACTGTTGCCGACGTTTTCTCTGCGAGCGGTTATCGCACCGCAATTTTCGGCAAGTGGCATCTGGGCGATAATTATCCGTACCGGCCACAGGATCGCGGTTTTGAGGAAGTCCTGATCCACGGCGGGGGCGGTGTCGGCCAGGGGCCGGACTACTGGGGCAACAATTACTTCGACGATACGTACTTTCATAACGGCAAGCCGAAGAAATTCAAGGGCTACTGTACCGATATCTGGTTTGACGGGGCTTTGAAATTCATCGAGGCAAATAAGAATCGCCCGTTCTTTTGCTATGTGCCGACCAACGCACCACACGGGCCTTACAACGTGGCCGATAAATACAGCAAGCCGTACAGGGACAAAGGCGTCAAAGGCAATCAGGCCAATTTCTATGGGATGATTACGAATATCGATGAGAATATGGGCCGGCTGATGAGCCGGCTCAAAGAGCTGGACCTGGAGGAAAACACGATTCTGATTTTTATGACCGACAACGGAACATCGGGAGGTCACGATGGAGGAATGCGGGGCAAAAAGGGCTCCGAGTACGAGGGAGGGCATCGCGTGCCGTTTTTTGTCCGCTGGCCTGCCGGCGGATTGAAAAGCCCCGGCGATGTTGACAGGTTCTCGGCGCATGTCGACGTGCTGCCGACGCTCATAGACTTGTGCGGTCTGAAGAGGCCTGCCGGCGTAAAATTCGACGGTGCCAGCCTTGCACCGCTATTTAAGGGCAGTGCGAAACGCTGGCCGGACCGCACGCTGCTGGTACATTCCCAGCGAATCGAGCATCCGGAAAAATGGCGCAAGAGTGCAGTTATGACCCAGCGCTGGCGACTGATAAACGGCAAGGAACTTTATGATATCCAGGCCGACCCCGCTCAGAAGAAAGACGTCGCCGATGTGAATCCACAGGTCGTTGAACAATTACGCCGGTCTTATGAACGGTGGTGGGCCGATCTTTCGCAGGGCTTCGATAAATACTGCGAGATTGTTATAGGTTCGGACGAACAGAATCCTACACGGCTGATGTCCCACGATTGGCACTGCCCTAATCCTGCGTGGAGCCAGAGTGCGGTTCGACGAGGCAGCAAGTCAAACGGCTTCTGGGCGGTCGAAATCCAGCGCGACGGCACGTATGAATTCGAGCTGCGGCGATGGCCCGTGGAAGTAGATGCGCCGATCAACGGAGCGATTGCCGGCGGCAAAGCCATCACCGCGACGAAGGCCCGACTAAATATTGCCGACAAGGACCTGATCCTGCCGGTTCCACAAGATGCGCATAGCGTGACATTTCGGGCCGAGCTTAAAGCAGGCAAAACACGCTTGCAGACCTGGCTCACAGATGACAACGGAACATCCCGGGGGGCATATTACGTTTACGCGAAACGTTTATGATGAGGTGAAAACGTTGCAGTGCACAAAGTAAGGAGGAACGATCGATGCTTCAGCAGACGAGAAGAGAGTTTTTGAAGACCACGGGACTCGCCGCCGGCGCGCTCATAATGCCGCAGCTCGCGCTTGGCAGGTCTAAACCTTCGGGCAAGCCGAATATCCTTGTGATTATGTCGGACGAGCACAACGCATCTGTGCTGGGCTGTTACGGCAACGATATCGTCCTGACGGCGAGTCTGGACGGCCTTGCTCGCCGGGGTGTCACCTTCGAGAGCTGCTATTGCAACTCGCCGCTGTGTGTGCCCTCGCGCCTTTCGTTCACCTCGGGCAAATACGCCTCGCGCGTGAGCGCCTGGAATAACGACTGCTGGCTTCCCACAGCCGATTATCCATCGCTTCCGCGTGCGATGAATACCGCCGGTTATGAATCCATCCTTTGTGGCAAGATGCACTACGACAAGACACGCCGGTATGGATTTACTGAGCTTGGTAATATGAACACTTCGCAGAAGAAAGGCAAGGGTGGTCGTAGAAAAGCGGACGACCTGGAGCCCAAGCCGGGCCTCTCCAGTCGCTTCGACGAGTTTCGCACTGCGGGCGATTCGAGAATCCTGACTCACGACCGGAAGGTCACCGACGGAACGGTGAAGTTTCTTAAGAATCGCAAGGCCTCCGACAAACCGTTTTTCATGCTCGCCGGCTATATCGCTCCGCATTTTCCGTTGATTGTTCCGGAGAAATACTGGCGGCAGTACCGGGGCAAGGTTCCAATGCCGAAGATTCCCGAAGGCCACCTCGAATCGCAGCCGCGAAACTACAAGCACCTTCGCATTGGTTTTAACGTCGAAGGTGTGCCGGACGAAATCGTACGTAAGGGCCGCGAGCTTTATTACGGCCTGACGCAGTGGCTGGATGAGGAGATCGGTAAAGTTCTATATGCCATGGAGAACAGCGAAGTTGCCGACAACACGGTTGTCATCTACACAACCGACCACGGCGAGAATATGGGCGAGCACGGCCTGTGGTGGAAAAATTGTCTGTACGAGCACGCAAGCCGTGTGCCGCTGATTGTAAGCTGGCCCGCTCGATGGAAGGGCGGCCAGCGGCGAACGCAGGCCTGCTCATTGGTGGACCTTATGCAGACCATCGCCGAGCTGGGCGCCGCCGATGTGCCCGGAGACTGGAACGGAGATTCTATGCTCCGTTGGCTGGACGAGCCCGGATTCGAGTGGAAAGATCTTGCCGTCAGTGAATATTACGCCCACAATATCGCCTCCGGCTACGCGATGATTCGAAAGGGCCGGTACAAGTACGTCTATCACACACCGGCAGATGCCAGCCACCCGGCCGAGCGGGAGTTGTACGACCTGAAGTCCGATCCGGATGAATTTAATAATCTTGCAGGTGAGGAAAGATATAAAAATCGTATCGATGTGCTGCATGCTGCCTTGGTGAAAGAAATCGCCGAGCATCCCGACCGGACCGAGCAGCGCTGCCGTACCGAGTGTGCCAAGGGGTACGGCCGACAAAAGAAAAAGAGAAATACATAAAATGCTGTCGAGGTAAATATTCAGGAAGATAGCGGCGGTGAGTAAAGCTGAAAGTGATAAACAAAGTGAAGATATCAGGCGGAAAAAGTCTTCCAAAAAGACGAGTCCACAACCTGCTGCAAATAAGGCACAACTCATAAATGGATCGTCGGCTGAATCAGAGAAAGCGATGCAGGAAAAAAGTGGAATACCAAAATTCGACCTGGCCGAGCAGATTATGGCCGAACAGCGAAAAATTACCGCAATAAGAAGAAAAGGACCGGGCAAACTAACAAAACCTCCCAAAAAACTGCACCCGGCTGAGTCGATTGCCCATAATTTCGAGCCGCATCCGATATTATCTGGACAGGGGCAGATCATTGCGGATATTGTGGCGAGAGATATCGAAAAATTCTGCAAAGGCAAAGCTTAAGGCCTCTGGAAATACAATATCGGCAGCAGAAAGAATCAAAGTACAATATTCCTCCATTCGTATAGAAGCCTAATAGAAGAACGGCATGGCCGGAGCGGCGGGAACCACGAATTGTGTTTTATTTAATGAACTTTTGCAAAATTGAAGTTTTGCAGTTATCTTCTTACACCATCGGCTTGCATGAGTAGGTTATTGAAATAATTTTCAAACTTACATAGAGCTGAACAGTGACCCACCACAATTACAATAACTTCTATACAAGGCAAGGGTGGTGAGATTAAACAAATCCTATGGATTTTCCCTCCACACTTCTATGGCTTTTCGGGCAATGTTTTCGTATATATGTCTTGCATCTCGGAAGATTTTTTGTGTTTCTGTTCGTTCGCCGTCCGATTGGTACCGATCTGGTTTATTGCTGACTTCAAGTAAACGATCTATCCAGCGGATCATATATTCTGCATCGTTCTTCGATACGGTAGGTTTACCGTCCACCGTGACATACACAGGGCTGGTATGTGCCTGGCGCAAATGACCGTCAGAACAGGTAAAGACCGCTCGGACTGCAATCCATCCGCTGCGCAGAGGTTTGAGATCCATGATAGCGGACTCTTCAAGGACTGGTGAAGGCACTCTGTCTTTAAGATTTAGCCTTTTATTCACCCTCCCGTTGTAAATAAGTTCGAGTGAGTCAATCTGTTGGATGCTCCGCAATTCGGCTTTTATTCGAATCGGCTCATCGTGAGCAATCGAATACTGAATTTCCGCTCCGCTGTCCAGGCCGTTTGCAGTCAGTGTGAGGACGGGACCGTTGGTTGCAAAAGTACGGCCGGCACGAATTGCATCAAGGTAGTTGGCTTCGGTAAGGGCGCCATCAAGCTTGGCATAAGTTCTGCCGTAACCGAGCGGCACAGCCATCACACCCATCGCCGAGCCACCGGTCGCCGCAAGCTTAAATCCGCAGTTCAGAAAACGATAATAGGTCGAATTTGTCCGGTGTAAAAGCTCATCCTGATCCCAGTCCTTCTGTTGTTCTTCAACGTCAGCGCCGGCCATCCCCCAACCCACGCGTCCGTCTTGTAACGTCGCTTGTCTATGGTAGTGGTTGTGGCAAACTTGTACCGAATCGAATAATCCCAAAGCCACGCCGACTACATTCTCGCCCCATATCGGTTTGTCAGTATCGATAATGCACCCCGGGGAGGTCCTTTTTGCTATCCGGCCCAGAACCGCGTCACAGGGATACCGGCTGCCTCGTGGCGGCATCTTGACGGGTTTGGTCAGCCCAAACATCAGTAAGGCACCGACGGATTCGAATGCGTTCCCACCTATACGCTCAATTTCCTGGTTGCGCAACGTCACCAGGTGCGTTGCATCCGCGTGGATACTCGATCCGCTCGGCCAATCGGGCCAAATCCCACCCGGAGGAGTAGGGCTCTGGTGATTCCAGAGCGTTAGAATGGGCTCTAAGTTCACATCGTCGGCTAATGCCAGTTGCTTGAGAATCCTAAGGTCGCCGAGCCCGAAGTGGCAATGTATGTCTGAGGAGTACCAGCCCTCCTCGCACATGTTTACCCACCGTTTCAAAGTGATTTCGACTTTGCTGGTTTGGCTTAGCTCGACGACGATCTGTTTATCAACAGGCCAATACTCCTTGCCTCGCTCAACATGGATCACGGCTTTACCGGCCGGCACTTCAATGACAAATTGACCATCACACGAGAAGCTGCGGTCCCTTGCATATGAGGTGCAAGACTTAGTAGCCGGATTGAAAAGTCGCTTGTTCCCGGTGCTCACCCAGGCTCGGCAAGGTAACGGATGCTCAGTCCCAGGTTCGTGTACGGTAACCGAGACCTTACCAGTGTCGGCCCCGATGGCGGGCAGGCAAGCTAAGGCAATACCCAGCAAAACCACCACTGTCTTCTCTTGCTGAAATCTATTCTTTCGCATCCAGCTATTTTAGCTGATGCTGTATTGAAAGCAAAGTGCTTTATTTGTCTGTCGCCGGTTCAGTCCAATCGAGCATTTGTGTCGGCTACGCAACACAAAAACTCTTAATTCATTAAATGGTTCGCCGGAATGAAGGGAAGTAGCAAGTTCCGGATATTGCTTATGAACCTGTTGCTTATTGGAACCAAAATAATATAAATTACCCTTAATTTTCTTGCAATATTGGCCTGTTGGATGTAAAGTTAGTGAAAATTTGTCAGAATGTTTTTTCTTTTAGAATTTTTTTTGTCATGGCTAATATCTTTAACTATAACCGACATATTAAAAACTATGATGACATTATATACTGTAAAATGGTTGTAGTGCCCAAGAATGAGGCTTTGCTTAATTTTCATAACTCTTAATAATACAAGTACTTGGAGAGGTGGCCGAGCGGCTTAAGGCAACGGTTTGCTAAACCGTCGTATGGGTAAACACCCGTACCGCGGGTTCGAATCCCGCCCTCTCCGTTATTTTTGCATATTCGCCACTAATATCCTTCACAGCAATTCTATGGAAAAATCTGAGCTGGCCCGACCATGCTGGTTAACGTTGCGGCCTGTAGCGCGAATCTGATTAAAAGTTCCACCCCGACAGGAAGCGTATCAATCGAAGGACGACCGGTTCTCCTTAAAAAAAGCTGAACATATTTGTTCATAAAGACCGATATAGCAGAATACAGAAAAAAGCTTACGGTGACCGGATAAAATGAAAATAAAATGGGGAAAAAATGATCATTCCTGGATCGGGGTGACAAAGACGAATTATCCACGTTTTGAAGTATGGCGTTCCGATAACCTTTTTGATGATTGCTGGTGTCTGAATATTACGCGGGGCCGATACGTGGGGGCGATTGAGATTCGTGATTTACCAAGCCTGGAAGAGGCGAAACTATTTGCCGAAGGATCACTGAAAGAATTGGACTATGGTAGCGATAGTAGTCTGCCTGTTACTATCCCTTGTCACGCTGAAGATACACAAATGACTTGTGCAGCCAACAGCGTACCTTGAGTTAGCATATCACAACTCATTTCTGATTGTAGAACCAGTAATTCCGGAATCTGCGACAGGAGAGACGTTTGTGAGTCTCGATTAGGGCTGTAACGGTTTATAACACGAGCTTCTGTTATTGTTATGACAAAACGGGGCCTATGCCGAACTTATTGGCATAGGCCCCGAAATCATACAAATACTGCTGTTATTTCCGCTACAGCGGATTTTGCTATTCAGCAGCCTCTGTCGGCTGATACAGCCGGATGTCGTCGAAGTACATCTTGCCGGAACCGCCGGGAACCGTTATGTTGCCCTGTGTGCCAAGTCCGATAGCAATCCTGTCAACGTTGGTCAGATTGATGCCCTGATCGTTAAAAGCCGACAGCGGTATAACCCATTCGGTCCAGGTGTCTGTAACGGCTGCATTCATATCATCGTTAACCACCACAGCGGGTGTGCCGGCACTGTTCGATACGGCCACATAAAGCGGCTCAGCGGCGTTGCTGGCGATACCGACATCCTGGTTCGCCCACTGCTGACCGGCCGTATCGGTAATCGTAACGTTGGAGAACTGAACTTGGCACGTGGCACTGTTGTTATGGCTGGTCACCGCCAGGCCAACATAGACGTTCGAGCTCATCGAGATGCTCTGCGGATTCCACGACATCTGCTGCCAGGTAGAACCATTGGATGAATAAGAGGCCCTGAAGTTGCCTGCAACGTCACGCTCCAGTTTTACCCAGTACGGCGCGACGATCACCGTCTGCTCGGCTGTCGCGACGGAAGTATCGCTAGTAGCATCAACATCGCTGTCCGTCCTCGCCTGGAATCTGCATCCGTTGCCGGGAGTGATATACACAGCGGCGAATTTCGAGCCGGCGGCGAGTGTCTCGCGAATCATCACGCCGGCCTTCGCCCAGGCGTCCGTATTATCGACGCTGAGCACCTTCGCTACAATAGAGCCGGGGCCTGTGAGTGTCTTGAATGCATAGTGGAACTCATCTGCATCGTTCCAGATATCTGCACCTGTCGCCGTCATCGTGTAAGTGCTGGCCGGCGCTTCGACGAAGCTGCCGACGGACGCCGGGTTGCCACGGAACCATATCGATAATTCCGCAACACCTTCCTCGGTCCAGTCGCGTACGGCACTCAGCGTAAGCTCCACTTCCGAATACTTCGAGAAGCCCTGTTTGTTGTTGTCGTATAAAAGGGGCATTGATTGAAGGCCGCCGTGGACGATAGTCTCCTCGGTATAAGAAACAGTTGTTTCATCGCCGACAGCCGAGCCGGTCCCGTTACCGGGAATGTAACCGGGACTGCCCGGCGCACCGGCGCCAAGCCCATCATGCCAGGAGAACCATATCTGGTTGTCACCTGCATCGTAGTTCTCAAAGTTGTCGATAACAAAGAAGTCGCCGGTCGTAAAGCTCCAGACGTTGCCTGCCCAGGGGCTATCGGGATTGGTGTCGTTGACTTCATCGATCCGCCAGTAGTAGGCCGTATCCAGCATAAGAATACCGGGATCGTAGCTCTCTTCGCCGAGAGCCCTGGCCCCTTTATACTCAGGTGAGCTTTTCGTTGCATTGGCCACAGCATCCGCATCGGCGCCGAAGTACACCTCATGCGAGGCGGCAACCGCTCCGGCAACCCAGGTAAGAACCTGTGCTGGATTTACATCCGCTGTGTTATCTGCCGGATTTGGGCCAGTGACCGCGCCTTTGGTAGTAAAGTTCCAGACTTCGCCTTTATGCGTCTCAACACCGTCGAACTCATCGACGCGCCAGAAATAAGTCTTGGCCAGTTTAAGTGGTCCGGGATCGTAATCCGCTGTACCGTTAGGAATGCCTATAGTGGCATTGCTTACCTCATCGAAATCTTCGCCGAAGACAATATAGTGCAATTTTGTGCCAAAACCAGCCGCCCAGTTAAGTGTTACATTAATATCGACAAACTCGGCACTATCAGCCGGCTCGGGATTATAAGCCGTCTTCGGAGGAACTGTGAAGCTCCAAACGGGGCCTTTCCACGGACTGTTCGGATCAGCATCGTTGACCTCATCGATTCGCCAATAGTAAGTTGTACCGTTAACAAGACCATCCGGATAAGCATAACCAGTAAAGCCGGCAATATAAAATGTCGAATCCAATCCCTGGTTGCCTCGGAAGAAATCTGAATCCAGAGTAGCGTTGTTCACATAGTCGAAGTTATCTCCCATATACACATCATGCGATGTGGTAAAATCTCCCGCTTTCCAGGACAGAGTTACCCATGTGTCTGTATAAAGAGACCCATCAGGCGGAGTTGGAGAGCGTGCCTCTGGGAATCCCTCTCCTTTCATGACGGCCAAAACCTCATCCTGTGACAAAGGTAACTGGAAGATCATCACTTCATCCAGTGCTCCATTAAAGGTGCCAAGTCCATCCGCAGTATTGACTACCCCGATGCCGGTCCTTAGATTGCTGAAATCCCCGGCAGGTAAATCCCAATTACCGCTCAGTCTTTCCTCGCCGTTAAGATATATCGTTCCGATATTTTCGGTCGCGTCGTGTGAAAAGACCAGATGCACCCATTCGCCCTCGATCAAATGCTCACCCGTGAGATAGAGGTTACTTTGAGGACTCGTGTTGGATTTAAAACGTAGTTGATCGGCAGACGGACTCAGTTCCGTCCACCAGTACATAGTACCTTCTCGCTGGCTGAGAAAGCCTTGGTACGAACCGTTTGTTCCTGCCCATTTCGCCCACCAACAAACTGACAGGCCCTCGGGTCCGTCTGTTTGCCATGCACCAAGATCCACGAACGGGCTGCCGTTGCCACCCTGGAATTCCAGAGCGCCACCGAATATGCCTTCAATCCATGTTAAGGGATCGGTCAATGACCCGTCATGGTCGCCAACACTGTCTACTGCTGTGAGCCCGGCGCCATCATCGAGTTTCCACCAGCCAACGGGTTCCGCAGCTTCTACTAAGCTCGTTAGTACCCAACTCAACACCAAAATAACAGTCGACGAATAAATAAATCTATTTAACATAACAATCCTCCTTCAGAATTACAGAAATTATATATGACTAGTCTCAGAACAAGTGTAGATTGATCTGAGAAAGTGACTTTAATTTTGAAAAAATACTCGAAATGACTCCTTTGGTGCATTATAATGCACTT
>Ga0209121_10002581_pt1 | contig 18281 bp, 16 predicted proteins | sample Cruoilmetagenom3_FD_187292 | JGI IMG/M metagenome (GOLD analysis project Ga0209121, IMG submission 187292) | Oil polluted marine microbial communities from Coal Oil Point, Santa Barbara, California, USA - Sample 3 (SPAdes) (version 2) | ecosystem: Environmental > Aquatic > Marine > Oil seeps ... | reverse complement strand
ATGGGGAAGTATACGTCAGTTTGGCGTAGAGGGCAAGCTCTCACAGGAGAATGAAGGACATGGAACACTTGTTCTGATTTGAACAAACAACTGGCGGTTTTGACAATTCCTCAATGTTATGGTACTATACAGAAAAGTGTAGCGTTCGCTCCCGATTGGCAGCCACTGAGGATAGTGTGCCTTCACGGCGATGGATTGACGATGTGGTCCTGGCGGTTCCGGCGCTGGGCCTGGGGAGGTGACCCATGGGTGACTGCGCTTGTATCGTAAACCCAAGCCAAACCACTGGACCTGAATGGCCACTCCTCTTCGTTGAAATCACCCCTGCCTGCAACAGTGTCTGTATTGGTTGCAGCAACGCTTTCCCTCACAACCGCTCACCTGAGCCGTTGTCAGCACAAGAATGGTGTGCTGTCCTCGACCGCATTGCACCAAGTACATCTTGGCTGAAAATCACCGGCGGGGAGCCAACGCTGCATCCGGAGTTCGAGGAGATCATCGAACACGTCGCAGCATTGGGTACTCCCTTCACGCTGTTCACCAACGGACGCTGGCTGGAACCTGAGCGATTGGTGCATTTTCTGGCTGGCGTCCCGCAACTCGATGGGTTGCTTATCTCTCTCCACGGTGCCAGTGCCCCATCCCACGAAGCGTTCACCTGCACGCCAGGCTCTTTCGAGGAGACGGTCGCCAACATCCAATTGGCAGTTGATGCTGGGCTCAAGGTGACCACCAGCACTGTCCTCACCCACTACAGTTGCCCTGAAGTGGAAGCCATCGTCGCTCTGGGCCAGGAAATGAGCGCTGACCATGCAGCCTTTCAGCGCTTTATCGGCGCGGCGCTGCCCGAAATTGAACCAGGCGAGATTGAACTGCGACAGGCAGTAGGGGCAATTGAGAGTATCGCCAACGGAGGCAACGGGATAGGCGGCAACGGGCGTGGGCCGAAGGGAAACGGCACGCTGGTACGCTTCGGCACGCCCATTCCGCACTGCTTTGCTGCCAACAGTTCCTATGGATGTCGAGCTGGCACTGGCCAGGCCACCATTGACCCCTGGGGCAATGTCCGACCTTGCAATCATGCGCCGCTGGCGTGCGGCAATCTGCTGACGCAATCGCTGGAAGAGATTTGGCATTCGGTGGCGATGGAAGCGTGGCGGGGAATGATCCCCGAAGAGTGCAGGAGATGCGAGGAATTCGAGGTGTGTCGTGGGGGCTGCTGGGCGACGGCGATGTTGCGAGGGCTGCGAAGCGACCCGTTGATGAAAGCACCTGTTCGCTTGGTTGATTGGATACCATTGCCTCACCAAGAGATGCCGATTGAGCGCCACCTTGCTCCCCTCGTCTAGAGATCATCATTGAAGAGGCTATCCGGACTCGGGGATAGCCTTTGTGCTATATGGCGAGAATGGCCCAGTCACAGTTTGGACATAGACACGTGAAATGGAAACTACTATCCTGAGAGAACTGATTGCACTAAGCATCGCCACAACCGCCCTGACAACGTTGCTGGGCCTTTTGAACCAAGGGGTTGTTGGGGGGCTGTTCCTGGGCGTGCCGGCGGGCATTGCCTGTTCACTCTGCTGGGGAGGTTTCAAGTTGTATGGGCGGATAGGTTTGCTGATAGGTATCCTCCTCGCCGCTTTCTTGGGATACTTTCTCGGCAGGATGTTCGGCAAGCGCCGCGGCGGTCTGTTCGTGGCCTTTCTCTGGTTGGGTTACTGCGCCGCTTGCGCCGTGGGCTATTGGGCTGCTGGCTGGGTGGGATGGCTCACCATCACTCTGCCCAGCATGGTCTTGTTTTGGTATAGCCTGTGGCGCTTCTCCGGACGGTTGCTGCCGTTGCAGATACAGAGACGACCGAGGTGGCTCCGGCGCTATTTGCTGAGACGCCTGTTTGCCCCACACCAGATTGATAACCAGGTGCAACGGGAAAGACACTATCGTTATCAGTCCTTTCGTGCCCTCCTCACCTACTCCTCAGGCACAAACTACCCCTACTACGTTGTCAAGGGCGGAAAGCGAGAGACGCGGGTAGATGGCAACCCCTACGGACAGTTCTTCGCCGGGCCGGGAATCGTCATCACCGAGCCGCATCAAGCCGCGGTCATCACCGACGGGATGGAAGTCAAAGAGATAGCCGCTCCTGGGTTGGCCTTCACGGGCCTCTTCGATAGAGTGGATCAGATCGTGGACCTGCGGCCGCAACTGAAAGCCTTCTATGTGGAAGCGTTCACGGAAGATGGCATCCGCATCCGGGTACTGGCTTTCGCTTTCTTCAAGATTCGTGCCCACCCACAGCAACAGGGCAGATTCTGGGTAGATGGGGAAAGTGACCAAGCGATCCTACAGGTGATGCGCGCCCAGCCGGTTGAAGAGGCTGAGAGGCGGGACTGGGACGATCTGGTGCCGATGACCGCCCGACGCATCCTTCAGGACATCATCAGCCAGTATCGCTGTAATGAGTTGTGCGCCGGCGACCAGCCGGATTGGCTTCCGCATGGGGAGATCCCCTGGGAAGTGATCAGAAGAGAGTTTGCAGCCCAGCTTACGAACGCCATGGCTGCCAAGTGCGAGGCCATTCAGATCCTGGGCGCTGGTATCGCCAACCTCGAACCGGTGGAGCGTGGCGTGATGCAACGGCGCATCGAAAACTGGCGCACAGAGTGGACGCGCAAGATGATGATCCAAATGGGCAGGGGAGAGACCGAAGCCATGCGCCTGATCTCCCAGGCACGCGCCCAAGGGCAGGCAGAGGTGATCCGCATCCTCAGCAAAGAAGCTGAGGATATGGATACGGTAGATAAGGACATCCTGGCTGACGTGCTGACTCTGCGTCTGCTGGAAGCTCTGGAGAGCATGGCTCGCAGGCCACCCGTGCAGCAGTTGTTGCCCGCCGAAGCCACGGAGACGATGAAATACTTGCGGCGTGCGATAGGGGAAGGCAGCTCGGCCAAAGTCCAGGAGCCAGGTGGATGATATGGCTATCAATCCCATACGGGTGATGCGGGTTTTGTGGCGCGCTTTCTGCGTAGTAGCCCCCCTTCTTTTCATCATACTGATCTTCAGCGCGGGTACAGAATTGCACGCCCATGGCATCCCGCTGGCTGACTTTCGGCGTCTGCGGGAGTTCTGGCCGGCGATCATGCGCGACATGCTCCCCGGCTTGGCGGCCATGCTCCTTGCCTATTGGTTGGCAGCCCGCTTTGTGCGCTCTCTCTACGGATTACAGAAGTTGAAACAAGGCTTCGACTTCCTATGGCGCTGGCGGTTTGGTCAGGCGGGATTCAAGCCCTATTTGCTGATCCAAGAAGGACGTATTTCCAAAGACAAGGACAAAGTGCTGACACGCATTGGAGGGCCAGGCAATTTGGTGATCTATCACGATAGCGCCGTGGTCTTGGAACGAGCCGGCCGCCTCACTCGGGTGGAACCATCGGACTTTGTCCCTGTTGAGGCTTTTGAAAAAGTCTACAAAGCCATTGACCTGCGGCCGAAGCGGAAGACGTATGAGGTCAAGGCGATGACGAGAGAGGGCATTCGTGTCACTTGTGAGGTTGACCTCAGATACCAAATCAAAGGCAGGAGGGATAAAGAGCCCACCGAGAGGCTACCTTACCCTATGTTACGCTGGGAAGTGCTCAAGGCCGCCACCTGCACGTGGAAATGTGAGCCACTGCCAGGCGTCATTGAGGACGAGGAGCTGGATTGGGAGAAACTGGTGATTCTCGCCCATGTGGAAACGGTTCTCCGTTCTGTCTTGGCTCGCTATCCCCTCGACCAACTCATCGGACCGGCAGGTTGGGAGGAGGACGAACCACACCCCCGACAGGAGATAAGGGAGGAGTTGGAGCGGAGGCTGCGCTCCGGCGTCCGCGAACTGGGGGTGGAAATCCTGAGCGTTGGCCTCGGCGACATCGTGGTGCAGGATGAGGTCACCGAGCAGTGGATCGCCGCCTGGAAGGCAAAGTGGGAACGTCAAATGATGCAACGCCGGGCAGAGGGCGAGGCGGAATATGTGGCTCAGGTGGAAACGGCCAAAGCGCAGGCCCAGGCGGAGATGATCCTGGAGCTTACACAGACTCTGCGGTCTCTGGTGGCCGATGACGGCGCATTGCGCGGCCGCCTGGGTCTTTTGCGCATCATCGCCATGCTCAGGCACGTGTCCCACGATCCTCGGACTCAGTCCTTCCTCCCCGAGAGAACGATGAGCGCTTTGACCGTACTCCAGGATGTGATTGTCGGGACGGAGGGGCAACAGGGATCTTAATGTAACGCTATCCTTGCAACAGCGCCGATGCTCTACGCTGTGGGATTCAAGGCCAGCGGGAATGGATGGGAGGAGAGATGATCAACTTGCCGTCGCTTCTGACCCCCTCTTCGTTGCTATACTGCAAGGACCTACAACCGGATGCCAAGGCATTGTCGGAAGAGTGCCAGGAAATTTGTGCAGAAGACTGTTGGGCAAAGGTGGAGCAGATCGCACAAAAGGCTGAGGAGCTACAAGAGGTCGGAGGAGATTGGATTGGCTGTGCAGTAGTTCTCCTCCGTCTAGGTGACCTATGTCGGAAAGTAGGAAAACTTGGGCCAGCGCAAAGGTTCTGCGAACAAGCCAGAAAGATATTTCATCGTTACCAGTTCGTGCCTGAGCAGCGCTACAACGAGGCCATAGCAACCTATGCCTTGGGGCTTGTGAACCAGTCGCTGGGCAATGAGAGAGAAGCCCAACGCTGTTATGAGCAGGCGCTGCGATTGTTTGAACGAGCGAAGAAACACTGGCAAGACGTTAAGAACACGAAGCGGGCCAAATGCTGCGAGCAAGTCTCCTTGTGGATTGAGAAGCTGATCGAGCACGTGAGGTATGTCCGCTCTCGCGGAAAACTAACCGCATCCTCACATTCTGTGTTCATCTGCCCTTGGCCAATCGTCAGTCAGAAGGAATGCTTAGCAGCCGACCTGGAAGTCGGCGGGTATATTCCGGTTTCTCAAGCGCGCATTGGTGACCACGCGTTCCAAGTATACTCGACTGAGTACCCGACATTAACCCTGAAGCCTGGTGAGGGGTACTGCGTAGTGAAGGTAACCGAGCGAGGGATGCCTGATGCAAGTCTCGAGAAGGGAGATTATGCGTTGATACAAGAAGGAGAAGATGCTGGAGGCGTCGCTGTGACACTGGACCAGCGTGGAGAAGCACTCTTTGGCCAATTCGAGCATCTTAAGGATGGGCGCGTCCGCTTCACTCCCTCAGATCCAAACAAGCCCCCGCGTATCATCGGCGCCCCTGAAGATATCTTAACGGGTGTCATCGTTGGCAAACTCAAGCTAGCTTGAAGCGACGTCACGAAATGGACACCCCTCACATCCTCATCCTCGGCGCTTCGGCCATTGATACCAAGGGCCGCGCGGGCAGTCCCATTCTTCCCAGCACGCCCAACCCCGGCGACATCCGCGTCAGCATAGGTGGCGTGGCGCGCAGTATCGCTGAGAACCTGGCACGGCTGGGGCTGCCCGCCCTGCTGCGCTCCTGCTCTGGAGAGAGATGAGAGAAAGCGCCCACCACCTCCACGTCCGACCAGAGATCATCGAAGCGTTGCAGCAGGGTTTACCCATCGTTGCCCTGGAATCGACCGTCATCGCCCACGGCTTGCCGTTTCCGCAGAATATGGAGACGGCCTTGTCTTTGGAGGAGGTTGTCCGCCAGGAAGGCGGTGTGCCGGCCACCATCGGCATCATCGGTGGGACGCTGCGCGTGGGGCTGTCGTCCGAGGAGATCGAGCGGCTGGCAACAGCCTCAGGGGTACGCAAAGTCAGCCGCCGCGATCTGCCGCTGGTCGTGGCGCACAAAGAAGACGGCGCAACGACGGTGGCGGCGACGATGTGGATCGCCCACCAGGCGGGCATTCAGGCCTTCGCCACCGGCGGCATTGGCGGCGTGCACCGCGGCCAGCCCTTCGACGTCTCCGCCGATCTGCCCGAACTGGCGCAGACGCCCGTGGCCGTGGTGTGCAGTGGAGCCAAGGCCATCCTCGACCTGCCGCTGACGCTGGAGTGGCTGGAGACCCACGGCGTGACCGTGCTGGGCTATGGCACCGACCGCTTCCCCGCCTTCTACAGTCGAGGTAGCGGCCTGCCGGTGGACGCCCGCGTGGATACCCCACAAGAAGTGGCGGTCATCTTCCGGGCGCAGCGGACGCTGGGGTTGCCCGCGGGGTTACTGGTTGGCGTGCCCGTGCCGGCCTGGGCGGAACTGCCGGCCGATGTCATGGAAACAGCCATCGCTGAGGCGTTGGCGGCAGCTGAGGCAAGGAGCATACGCGGCAAGGACCTCACGCCGTTCTTGCTGGCTGAAGTTAGCCAGCGCACCGGCGGCGCCAGCCTGCGGGCCAACCTGGCCTTGCTGGAGAACAACGCCCGCGTGGCAGCGAAGATCAGTCGCATGGTCGCTTAGTCTTGGTGGTCGCGTGGTCGTTTAGTCTGTTAGTCGCGTCGTCACTTGGTCTTGCGAACCACCATGCCTCTTGACCATCTGACTACGCGACTATCTGACCACCTGACTATGCGACCACTGACATGGAAGATTTGACAAGGAAACCGGTGTTGTGTACAATGGATACATAATAGAAGTATTGATGGAGGATATGTATGACTGATACAGTCCGGGTTTCCTTAGTCTTTCCCCGGCAACTCTGGGAAGAGGTTAAACGAATCATCCCTGCTGGGAAGCGCTCACGAGTGATCAGTGAGGCTACGGCGCAGGAACTCCGGCGGCGGCGACGCTTGGAGAGCGTCGAACGGCTACAGGCACTCCAGGAGGAGTTCCGGCAGAAGTATGGTGAGATGCCCAGTAGCGTCGAGGACATCCGCCAGATGCGGGAGGAGCGAGATGCCGAGATCACCCGCCTGCGTTGACGCCAACATCGTCGTCGGGCTCGTGACCACCGAAGCTCAGAGCGAGAGAGCCTTGACCCTGTGGGCCGAATGGATGAGCGATAATACTAGGGTGATCGCCCCGACTTTGCTTCGTTATGAGGTAACCTCGGCCCTGCGGCGCAAGGCGTTGCAGGGACTGCTGTCTATCCAAGACGCCCGACGTGCCTTGGAGGAAGCTCTATCTCTGGATATCGAGTTGCTCGATCTCCCCAGTGTGTCCCTTCACGCCTTCGACCTGGCTGAGCGTTTCAACCGCCCTGCCGCCTATGATGCCCACTATTTGGCTCTGACGGAGATGTTGGGGGCAGAGTTCTGGACGGCTGATGAGAGGCTCCATAACGCCGTCCGGGAACACTTCCCCCGCATCCGCTTGCTTGGGGACTACCAGTGAATTGGTCACGTGGTCGGTTGGTCTTGTTGGTCGGGTGGTCACTTGGTCAGGTAGTCGGGTGGTCGGGTAGTCGCGTGGTCGTGTGATCGGATAGTCGCATAGTCAGGTGGCCGCGTAGTCGAACTGACCACGCGACCACCAAGACCACGCGACCACCAAGACCAACCGACCTCCCGACTAATTGGCTACGACGTTCACCAGCTTGCCGGCAGCGAAGATCACTTTGCGCACGGTCTTGCCGGCGATGTGCTTTTGCACCCGCGGGCTGGCCAGCGCCAACTCCTTAGCCGCAGCCTCGTCAATCCCCGCCGCCACCTGGAAACGATCCCGCACCTTGCCGTTCACCTGCACCACTAGCGTGATGATCTCCTCCTTCGCCAACTCAGCATCCCATTTGGGCCACGATTGCAGATGCACGCTGGGGCCAGGGTGCCGCCGTTGCCACATTTCCTCGGCGATGTGCGGCATGGAGGGCGCCATCAGCAGCACCAAGTTGTCCACCGCCTCGTCCCAGGCCTCCGTGCCGAACACCTCCGTCTCCCTGGCTTTCATCAGGTAATTGTCAAATCCCATCAAGGCGGCGATCATGGTATTGAATTTGAAGGCCTCGATGTCCTCGGTGACCTTCTTGATGGTCTGATGCGTCTGCCGCCGAAGGTCGGCGATTTCTTTCTCAGCAGGCTCGCCGATTCGCTGACTCGCTGATTCCTCCACCACCACACTCCACACACGGTGCAGGAAGCGACGCACCCCCTCGATCCCCTGAGGATTCCATGGTCCGCCTTCCTCCCACGGCCCGATGAACATCAGGTAAGCCCGTACGGCGTCCGCACCGTATCTGCTCACCCAGTCATCAGGGGCGATGACATTGCCGCGGCTCTTGGACATCTTCTCGCCGTCCTCGCCCAGGATCATCCCCTGGTTGAACAGCCGCTCCATTGGCTCGTCGAAGTCCACTAGCCCCATGTCCCGCAGCACCTTGGTGAAGAAGCGTGTGTAGAGCAGATGCATGGTGGCATGTTCGATGCCACCGGTGTACTGATCCACCGGCAGCCAGTATCTGCCCGCATCGGGGTCCCAAGGCGTGTCGTCCGGCCCGATCTTCTCGCCCGCCTTCCAGTAGGGACTCACGTAGGCATAGTGATACCAGGACGAGCACATGAAGGTGTCCATGGTGTCCGTTTCCCGCTCGGCGTCTCCGCCGCACTGGGGGCACCTGACGTAGCGGAAGCCTTCATGCAGCTTCAGCGGGCTCTCGCCGGTGGGCAGGAACTCTGCATCCTCTGGCAGCAGCACCGGCAGGTCTTCGTAGGGTACGGAAACGATGCCACACTCCGGACAGTGGATCATGGGGATAGGTGCGCCCCAGTAGCGCTGGCGGCTGATGAGCCAGTCCCGTAGCCGATAGTTGACGGCGAACTTGCCCGTGCCCTGCTGCTCCAGCCATTCTGTTACCTTCTGCACCGCCACGTCGCCCGGCGTGCTGCTGAACTCCTTCGAGTGGATCATCGTGCCGTAGGCATCGTGGTACAGCAGGTCGCGATAGAACTCCTGGCCGTACAGCATCTCCATGACTGTGTGCTTGTCGCCAACCGCTGACTCCAGCGCCTGGCAGCGGGCCAGGATGACTTCGTCGTCCCTTACGCCGAGGGGCAGGACCGCGTCCTCGAACGCATCCTCGAAGATGAAGGCCCAGCGAGCTCCCACCACCTCCGTCCAGCTATCGGGCCGGATGTACGCTTGCGCCAGAGGAATGTAGCGATCCGCCAGATCGCCGCTCATGGTCACATACAGCGCGCCATCCCGCTCTTCGAAGGGGATGCCCGCTTCCGCCAGCGCCGCGGCGAAACCCTCCCGCATCGTGCCGGCCTTGACGAAGCTCTTGGCCACGTCCTGCGGCGGGGCGATGACGGGAATGATGGGCAGGCCGAACTTCAGGGCGAATTCGAAGTCCCGCTTGTCGTGGCCGGGCACCGCCATGATGGCCCCGGTGCCGTAGGTCATTAGCACGTAGTCGGCGATCCAGATGGGGATGCGCTCGCCGTTGACGGGATTGATGGCACAACCGCCGATGAAGACACCGGTCTTCTCCTTGTCCACGGCGGTGCGGGCGATTTCGTCCAGGCGCGCTGCCTGGGCCTGGTACGCTTCAACCGCCTCCCGGCACTCCTCGCTGGTCAGCTTGGCCACCAGGGGGTGCTCAGGGGACAGCACCATGAAGGTCGCCCCCCACAGCGTGTCGGGACGGGTGGTGAAGACGGGGATGTCGTCTCCATCCTCCGATGTGAAGACCACCTCCGCCCCCTCGCTGCGGCCGATCCAGTTGGTCTGCATGACCCGCACTGGCTGCGGCCAGTCGATCTGAGAGAAGTCCAACAGTTCATCGGCGTACTTGGTGATGCGGAACTTCCAGTGCGGGACGTTCTTCTTGATCACTGGCGTCTTGCAGCGCTCGCAGTGACGGTCTTCGCCCCACACCTGCTCCCGCGCCAGGACCGTATCGCAGTGGGGGCAGAAGTCCACCAGCGCGGTATCCCAGTAGGCCAACCCCATCTCGTAGAACTTCAGGAAGAACCACTGCGTCCACTTGTAGTACTCGGGCAGGCAGGTGATCGCCTCGTGATCCCAGGCCCACATGGCGCCCATCGAGCGGATCTGGCGGCGCATGTTCTCGATGTTGGACATCGTCCAGATATAGGGGTGAATGTCCCGTTTGATGGCCGCGTTCTCGGCAGGCAACCCGAAGGCATCGAAGCCGATGGGAAAGAAGACGTTGTAGCCCCGCATCCGCTTGTAGCGGGCGGCGGCGTCCGAAGGGGTCATCGGGTACCAGTGGCCGACGTGCACGTCGCCGGACGTGTAGGGGAGCATGGTCAGGAAGTACCACTTGGGCTTGTCGGGGTCTTCCCGCGCGATGTACAGCCCGTCGGCTTCCCACTGTTTCTGCCACCTGGGCTCGATTTCCTGGGGATCGTATTTGTCAGCCATGATGCACCTCTCTTCTCTTCCTCCGAAAACGACTCATGCTCTTCTCACCCTGGCTCCGCCGGGACTCAGGATCACGAGAGCGTTAGGTAACTCGTCTGTGTGTGCTTCAACGTAGGAGCAAACGGTTCGCGCCGTCACCTTCGGCGGCAAGTTCTGGGGGCGGATGGCAATGATGCCCACGTGCGATCCGACAGGATAGGTGATGAGATTGGCAAACCGAGATCGTGCGTGACGATGAAGCGAACGACTGACTTGGGAACGTTTGCGTCCACGAGAAAGCGCAGCCTCTTGCTCATGCGAAGGCCATCTCCAGCGGTTCATATTGCTCATCGGCCAGCAAGCCAGCATAGGCCATGACTGCTCTGATGTCGTCCTCTGTGATCGGCGGGTATTCCTCTACGATCTCATCGAAAGAAGTTCCGCCAGCCAACGTGCCTAGGATCACGGACACCATGACGCGTGTTCCCTTGGTGCACGGTTTCCCGTGACAAATCTGTGGATCTGTAGAAATGTGGTCCCAGATGTTCATCGCTCACTCTCCCCCCCGATAATCCTCCCGCGGCGGGCTGAAGCAGTCAATGACTACGCACTCGCTCAGGAAGCGAGCGCCGTGTGGCACGCCGCCAGGGATGGTGTAGCTATCGCCGGGGCCGCAGCGCGCCGTTTGGCTCCCGATGGTCAGCTCCATCTGGCCAGAGACGACATAGCCGACCTGCTCGTGCGGATGTGTGTGGAGCGGCACCTCCACACCAGCGCGAGCGCGGAATTCGGCGATCATCGCCTGCTCGCCGCAGCCCAGCGTACGGCGATCCAGCCCCGGCAGCATCTCCACTGGCTCGACCTCGGCCCAGCGGACGAAGGACTCGATACCTGAATTCTGAGATACCGTCATTGGTCACTCCAATAGAGGTGCAGCGCACTTCCACAAGTGCGTTGCACTTATGACGAAAGAGACCCCCTCGTCAGGGACGAAGGGGCCTCCGCGGTACCACCCTAATTGGCAGATGACGCGTAGGTTCACACCATTCGCTGTCATCTACCCACTCGTTCGCTGTAACGGGCTTACCCGAACTAACCTGCTGCGGAAAGCCATTAGCCATCAGCCATATGCTACCGGCTATCCGCCATCAGCCAGTTGGCTCCTGGGCGAGTTGGGCCTTGGGGCGGGCTCCGTTCTCCGCCATGCGGGGCTTCCACCTGGTCTTTCCCCGCTCGCTGGGGAGCTGGCCTACTACTCCCGATCATCGCCTCTCGACTATCAAGGTGGAGCCGGCGGGATTCGAACCCGCGACCTCCTGAATGCCATTCAGGCGCGCTCCCAACTGCGCTACGGCCCCAGATTATCAGTTATCTTCCAACAGCTTGCTGAGCTACGCTTTGTCTGCTTGCTGTTGGGATCCTAGCAAGCCGCAACACCAGCCGCAAAGCCTCATTCACGGTTTCTCCATCAGGAAAGGCCTCCGCCACATCGGGCGCTAACAACACCAGATTTGTACCTTCCCTGTATCGGTGAGCGTATTTCCCTCTCACTCCTCCCTTGAGTAACTGAGGCAAATCGTATTCGGGACGAAGCTCATCGTCAAATCCAACTTCTTTCTTCATATCACCAACTGGTGCTCATCCCCCGAGCCTCATTCAGGTGGAGCTGAGGGGACTCGAACCCCTGACCTCATCAGTGCGATTGATGCGCTCTCCCAACTGAGCTACAGCCCCAAGAGCGATTTCAGTATAGCCAAAACGGGAAGATTGTCAAATCCCGCAGTGACACCCACAGAGCCGATGGAGGTGAGCACTCCCCGCTTCGCTATGCAAGGCCAAGCTCTGTCTTTGACAGAATCCGAGAAGTATGCTAAAAGATGGCGCAATGCTGTCATCGGTACATCCACCTTCCAAAGGGGCAGAATCGGACCTTCGCCCTGTGCACTTCAGGAGACCAGGGCTGACAATTCCCTGATCAGGAGGCAGTCTGATGGGCACGAAGAATCAGACGTCGCGACGAGAGATACTGGAAGTGGAACGGCGGCAGGTCATGGCTCGATTGCAGGGTCTGCGCGAAGCTGTTCAGATCGAAGTAGATACTGATCCAGAAGAGGGTGACCCCGAGGTCCACGAGCGGGAGAAGAACCTCACATTGATCGCCGCGCTTGAGGGTGAGATGCTCTCCATAGAGAGTGCGTTGCGAGCCATCAAGCGCGGGACGTACGGCATCTGCGAACGGTGCGGGGAGCCCATTCCGCCCGAGCGGCTGGAGGTGCGACCTGAAGCTACGCTCTGCGTCAAATGCCAGGCCGATGTGGAACGTCTCTTGCGCCGGGGTATCATGCGTCCCAGAACAGGCCGAAGGTAGCACGGGACACAAAAAACGGCAGCACATGAGGGGCATGGCAAGTATACGCACTGACAAACCCAATCTGGAGGAACTCGGAAGCGATCAAAGGGAGGATGTGGGGGACGGCGATGTACTGGGGAGCGTCGCCCCCTTTTTCGCGTGTTGACATCATCCATTATCCATCATCCATTATCATGGAGGGAACATTATGGAGCAGGTACACGTTTCCAATCACCCGCTGATCCGACACAAGCTGACCCTGCTGCGGGACAAGGGCACCGATCACAAGCAGTTCCGCGAGCTGATCCGCGAGCTCGCCGTCTTGCTGGCCTATGAAGCCACCGCCGACCTGGGCCTGGAAGAGGCCAGTGTCAGCACCCCCATGGGCGCGGCCGAGGGGCACCGGCTGACGGAAAACATCGGGCTGATTCCCGTGCTACGGTCTGGCCTGGGCATGGTAGAAGGCTTTTGGGAGATGATGCCCGGTGCGCAGGTGTGGCACATCGGTCTATACCGAGACGAGCGCACGCTGCACCCCGTAGAATACTACAACAAGCTGCCCGTGCACCCCACCGTGCAAGTCTGCCTGATCCTCGATCCCATGCTGGCCACCGGCGGTTCGGCGGTGGCGACAGTGGATGTCCTCAAGAGATGGGGGGCACGGCGCATCAAGTTCGTGGGCGTCATCGCCGCTCCCGAGGGGATCGAGGCGCTGACTACCGCCCATCCTGATGTGCCCATCCACGTGGCTGCCGTGGACGAACGGCTGAACGATATCGGCTTCATCGTGCCAGGACTGGGCGATGCGGGCGACCGCCAATTCGGAACGGGGTAGGGAATGACGTTTCGCTAGGTTGAACCTACCTGTCCTGTGCCTTGTGGTAAGGAATGGACGTCACGAGGCCAGATGTCAGCACTGGGGACTTCTGCCATTACCATGAACCTGTTTGAAGACTGAGATGGAGCTGATATGTCGGTAGCCGTGGGGAGTTCCGCCCCCGATCCCTGGGCCGAGAAACAGTCATCTAGCGAACGTACAGGCCGGCGGCCAAGCTCGACGGGCAGCGCCTTGAGCGGCATCCTGCGCTTCTTGCAACGGCTCGGCTTCGCCGCCCTGGTGCTGCTGGCCATCGTCTATCTCTGCTTCTTCGGCCTGGAAATGGCCCGAGGCGCTGAACTGGGCGAGGCTCTGCGCCACGGCCTGACCGCCGGTGGCCGTTACCTCGCCCAATTGGCCCAAGGTGAGTTGGGCATGACCCTCTCCGCCAGCCGCGGGGCGCGGGAGATCCCCGTCGCCGAGGTGCTCTGGCCCACTGTCAGCAAGAGCCTGGGGCTCCTGGCCGCCTCTCTCGCCGCCGCCGTCCTGCTGGGTGTGCCCATGGGAGCCTGGTCGGCCCGCCGCCGCCATTCCAACGCCTCGTTGATCACCCTCATCGGCTCGCTGGCGGGGATGTCCCTGCCCAGCTTCTTCGTGGCCCTGTTGCTGCAGATGGCCATGATCAAGTGGGTGCGCACCTTCGGCGGCAAAGCGCCGCTGCCGGTGGGCGGCTTCGGCTGGGATGCGCACATCGTCCTGCCGGCGCTGGTGCTGGCCACCCGCCCTATGGCCCAGATTGCCCGCGTCACCTTCATCTCCTTGAGTGAGGTGCTGGATCAGGACTACGTGCGCACGGCACACAGCAAGGGGTTGTCGCGGCGCTCGGTCTGGCGGCGGCACGTCTACCGCAACGCGGCCATCCCCATCCTCACTGTGCTGTTGACCTCGCTGCGTTTTGGCCTCAGTAGCCTGCCGGTGGTGGAGCGGTTCTTCAACTGGACGGGGGTTGGCTTCAACTTACTGAGATCCATCGCTCGCCAGGACGACAATCTGACGGTCATCCTGCTGCTGTGTGTGGGCGGGTTGTTCATCTTGGTCAACCTGCTGTTGGAAGCCACGTATGGTCGCATTGATCCCCGCGTCGGCGGACAGGAGATAGTGAGTCGTGTCCGGCGCCACAGCTTGTTCGCTGCTGTGCGCGACGGGCTGAGCGGGCTGGCCAGTGGGATCAGAGATTGGGTATCGGGGATCAGGGGGCGGGATGCGGTATCACGGGGGGAAAACGAGCGGTTCCGCGCCCTGCTGCAACAGCGCATCGCCGAGGGACAGTACTACGAGGTGACTGAGGCGGATCGCCGTGCCGAGCGGCGCCGCGCCTGGGTGCAAGCTACAGTGGGCAACCTGTCCTTCTCATTAGGTGCGCTGCTGCTGTTGGGGCTGCTGATAGTCGTCTTCTTGGGCACGCAGCTTGCGCCGCACAGCCCCTACGTCACCCAGGGGTTGACCATCATTGATGGCAAACTGAGTGTGCCACCGTTTGCCCCATCCGAGGTATATCCCTGGGGCACAGACGTGATCGGGCGGGACATCATGAGCCTGGTGCTGGTCGGGGCACGGCGCACCCTGTCCATGTCCGTGGTCATCGTCCTGGCTCGCATGGCTGTGGGCTTTTTCCTGGGCGCTGCTGCTGGCTGGAACGCTGGTTCCACCTTGGACCGGTTGATCGTGGGCCTCTCGGAGGTCATTGCTCCCTTCCCCGCGCTGCTGCTGGCCATGATCCTCATCCTGGCGCTGGGCATTCGGGAGGGGGTCTCCACCTTTATCGTTGCCTTCTGCTTTGTGGGCTGGGGCGAGGTGATGCAGTACGTGCGCAGCGAGGTGATCACCATCCGCCCGCAGTTGTTCATCGAGAGTGCGAAGGCGGTGGGCTTGCGCACGGTGCAGATCCTGTATCGTCACGTGCTGCCCAACCTGGTCTCGGCGCTGATCGTGCTGTCGGCGCTGGAGATGGGGGCGGTGCTGATGCTGTTGGCCGAGTTGGGTTTCATAGACATCTTCATCGGCGGCGGCACCTTTGCCGAGTTGGCCATCGGTGCAGCGCCCTATCACTACTCGGACGTGCCGGAGTGGGGGGCGATGCTTTCGAACGTGCGGTTGGGGGCGCGCTCCTGGCCCTGGACGGCGATCTATCCTTCGTTAGCCTTTGCCTTGGCCATCCTGTCCTTCAACCTGTTCGGTGAGGGGCTGCGGCGCATGATCGATCGAGTGGGGGTGGGGTTCACGCGGGTGATCAACCGCACCACGGTAGCGGCGGCTTTGGTCTTCGTCCTGGGGATTCAGTGGGCGGGACGCTACGTGGGTCCGAGCATCTACTACCGGCAGTATGCGGAGGCCTTCGACGGTCAGAGGGCGCTGGCGCACGTGGAGGTGTTGACGGACCCGGCGTTGGAGGGACGTGGACCAGGCTCACTCGGCCAGGATGCGGCTGCGGAGTATATCGCTGCACAATTCGAAGCCTTGGGCTTGCAGGCCGCCGGCGAAGCGCTTACCTACTTCCAGACCCGTCCCTACAATTACGCGACACTGGGGGCGGTGCCAAAGCTGGTGCTGCACGACGACGGCCCGCAGCCCATCTATCGCCAGGATTTCGCCGAGTACGTGGGGGAGTATCGCAACCTGGGCCAGACGGCGGGTCAGGTGCGCTGGGTTGGCTTGGGCCCATTGCTGGAGCGAGGCCAGTACTTCGGCCCCAGCTACCCAGTATTGGAGAGACTGGACACAGCCAGCGACGTGTTGCTGCTACTCTCGGAAGAACACTTGCGTTATCTCGTGGGAGAACAACCACAGCGAGGCATGCTCATCGTCTCCGACGACGATGCCAGGTTGGAGCAACGAGAGGTGATGCCCAGCCGCGATCCGACGTACCAGATGTGGAACACTGGACGTACGGTTGGCTACGAAACGCCGGCTTTCTGGATCACCGAGGAAGTGGCCAACCGGTTCCTGGCGGGCACCGAGCAGACAGTGCAAAGCCTGCGCCATACGGAAGAGATGCTGGGGCAGGACGAAGTTGCTGTGCTGCCGACGGGTCTTGACGTCTCCCTGGAGATCACAGGAACCGCACATGAGAAGATGCCAGTGCGTCACGTCATCGGCCACCTGCCCGGCACCGCTGGCCGCATTGAGGGCGGTCCCAGCGAGGCCCAGATGGACGATCAGTTGATCATGGTGCTGGCCCAGTACGACGGCACGGGCACCGATCCGGTCGGCAGCGCATATCCCGGTGCCAACGACAACGCCAGCGGCGTGGCCGTGATGCTGGAGGCCATCCGCACGCTGCAGGAGCAAGAGTACGCGCCGTACAGAACCTTCCTGTTTGTGGCCTACGCCGGCGAAGGTTCACCTCACGGACTGGGGTATGGCCGGCAGATGGAGGTGACCGGGTTCCTGCAGGCCAAGAGAGGCTTTGCCAGTGCGTACAAGCTCCAGGCAGTGGTCTATCTACGCGGTCTGGGTTACGGCACGGAGCCAACGCTGGAGCTTTCGGCGGGCGGTAGCCAGCGGCTGATCCGCGTCTTCGAGGATGCAGCTCAGAAAATGGAGGTGCGCACGCAACGCGGTGCCGAGCGGCTGGACATGAACGTGCTCTTCGACGAGGGCAGCGCTTTCGACAGCGCCGATGAAGCGCCCAACATCACCCTGAGCATGGTGGGCTGGCAGGAGACCAGCCATCGCTCGTCCGATACGCTGGAGAGCATCTCGGCGGAGCGATTGGAGGCGGGCGAGGCGCTGGCGCTGGCGCTGATGGTCATGGGACGGGAGGAGTATTAGAGCGCAATACCCGCAAGTGGCGCATGGTGGAAATCTCTGGTATAATGTGCCTAAACTGGTAACCGGTGGATCAGTACATTGGTACATTGGTAGATTGGTGCAAGCTGCCTATCCACGTACCAGTTTCCCAATCTACCACCTACGAATCTACCGACCTGGAGGTTAACGTGAGTTCTAACTGGCGAAGAAATGGATTTGTTTATCTGCTGATTCTCGTCGCTGCTGCGGCGCTTGCTCTTAATGTATTCCCCACCTTTGAACAGCCTGAAGAAGTGGAGATCACCACCGTCGCCAAGTGGGCAGCAGCGGGGGACATCGCTTCCATCACCGTGACGGAAGACGACCGGTTGCTGATCCAACGCACGCGCAGCGAAACGGTTGTGGTCTCGCGCAAGGAGCCCGGCACGAGCCTGCCCGAGACGCTGCTGGCGCTGGGTGTGCCTGAGGAACGCTTGGGTGATTTCGAGCTGGAGGTGAATCCTCCCGGCGCTGCGTCCAGGTGGGTCTCGCTGGCCATCAGCATTGTTCCCCTCCTTTTCGCTGGCCTTCTCGTTTTCATTCTGATACGTCAGGCCCAAGGGGCCAACAATCAGGCCATCTCCTTTGGCAGAAGCCGAGCACGCATGTTCGCTGGCGATAGACCCACCGTCACCTTCGAGGACGTCGCCGGTGTCCAAGAAGCCAAAGAAGAACTTCAGGAAGTCGTCGAGTTCCTCAAGGAACCCCAGAAGTTCACCGCCCTCGGTGCCCGCGTCCCCAAGGGCGTCCTCCTCGTTGGCGCCCCTGGCACCGGCAAGACCCTTCTCGCCAAGGCCGTCTCCGGCGAGGCCGGCGTCCCCTTCTTCTCTATCTCCGGCTCCGAGTTCGTCGAAATGTTCGTCGGCGTCGGCGCCTCGCGCGTCCGCGACATGTTCGACCAGGCCAAGCGCAACTCCCCCTGCATCATCTTCATAGACGAGCTCGACGCCGTCGGCCGCCACCGCGGCGCAGGGTTG
>Ga0209121_10002580_pt1 | contig 18284 bp, 8 predicted proteins | sample Cruoilmetagenom3_FD_187292 | JGI IMG/M metagenome (GOLD analysis project Ga0209121, IMG submission 187292) | Oil polluted marine microbial communities from Coal Oil Point, Santa Barbara, California, USA - Sample 3 (SPAdes) (version 2) | ecosystem: Environmental > Aquatic > Marine > Oil seeps ... | reverse complement strand
GAGCACTTGTTTGCACTCAGCGAGCACTTTAAATATCTGAAGTTAGCACCACGTCAATTTGACGCAATGGTTCAAAACGTCCGCGATGCTCTCGCTGTTATTAGAGGTGAAGAACGCAAGATCATGGCGCACTGCATTCGCCACGCGAAAATGCCCCGTGCCGAATTTATTCGCAGCTTCCCCAGCAACGAAACTGACGAAAGCTGGGTAGAAGGCCTACTGACAAGCAATGAACCCTACGTCGAGCGCCTGAAAAAACTCGCGCCGGAAATTCAACGCTCACAGCGCCGCCTACAACAGGTCGAAAAGAAAGCCGGCTTGACCGTTTCTCAAGTTAAAGACATCAATCGCCGCATGTCTATCGGCGAAGCAAAAGCACGCCGCGCCAAAAAGGAAATGGTGGAAGCCAACCTGCGACTGGTAATTTCAATCGCCAAGAAATACACCAACCGCGGCCTACAGTTCCTCGACCTGATTCAGGAAGGTAACATTGGCCTAATGAAAGCGGTTGATAAGTTTGAATATCGCCGTGGCTACAAATTCTCCACCTATGCCACATGGTGGATTCGCCAGGCTATCACCCGATCTATTGCGGATCAGGCCCGCACTATTCGTATTCCGGTACACATGATTGAGACCATCAACAAACTCAATCGTATCTCCCGCCAAATGCTTCAGGAAATGGGCCGCGAACCAACGCCTGAAGAACTAGGCGAACGTATGGAAATGCCTGAAGACAAGATTCGCAAAGTGCTGAAAATTGCCAAAGAGCCCATCTCCATGGAGACGCCGATTGGTGATGATGAAGATTCACACTTGGGTGATTTCATCGAAGACGTTAATATTCTCTCTCCCGTGGACTCGGCCACCGGCGAAAGCCTCACCGAAGCCACCAGGGATGTACTTAACGGCCTCACTGTAAGAGAAGCCAAAGTTCTGAGAATGCGGTTTGGTATCGACATGAACACCGACCACACCTTGGAGGAAGTCGGCAAACAATTTGATGTAACCCGTGAGCGGATCCGTCAAATCGAAGCCAAAGCCCTGCGAAAACTGCGTCATCCGACTCGCTCGGATCACCTACGCAGTTTCCTAGACGAATAAAACAACTTACAAAGGGCCCATAGCTCAGTTGGTTAGAGCAGTCGACTCATAATCGATTGGTCGAAGGTTCAAGTCCTTCTGGGCCCACCAATTAAACCAAGGGGTTAAGCGGAAATCGCTTAACCCCTTTTCTTTTTGTGCTACCTACGTGCTACTTTAAGGCAGCATCAAATCCTGTCTCTTAACAGCTAATTATAAGGACACGGGCGCTATAACATGTAGGCACCCTATCTCAGGGTGACTAACATGGATGTTGCCATAATTTATTGATAAAACAATGTGTTGGGGTATTTTTCGGATTGTATTGTCTGACATGTAGTGCCTTCCCTTTGTTTTATTTATACATTCCCTTTTCCGCCTATCATAACTCCACTTCTTTAGAAAACTATGGGTTACATTATTTTTTAATAGGAACAACCACTGTTATTTCGGCTTTAGGAATAACATGCTGGCTTATTACGAGAAGATTCTGATCTTCGTTAGCTATACTCCTATTTGAGGCAATATTCTAATGAATGAAAATCTTGTGTGGAAATTTGATGTTGCGGTCATCGAATGGTTGGTCGTCCTTGCTGCTTTGGTCATTCTGGCAGTTGTGGGTTCTGTGGTGACACGTCAATCACTTAGATTATTCAAAAAGCAGGATAGTCAGTCATATGAGCAGATTTTTCCACCTGAAGATTGGCATACCCAAAGCGCAAAAACTGTTCTCGAATCACACGAAACAACTCCAGACGGACTATCAGGAGAAGAGGCAGGCAACAGACTTGCTAGGCATGGACCAAATCGCCTTCCCGAGACAAAGGCACGTGGTCCACTGGTGCGGTTTTTCTGCCAATTCCATAATGTGCTGATTTATGTGTTGATTGCGGCAAGTGCTGTCACTGCCATGCTGGGACACTGGGTCGATGCCAGTGTGATTCTTGGTGTAGTCCTTATTAACGCAGTGATCGGGGTCGTACAGGAGGGTAAGGCCGAGAATGCTTTGAGGGAAATTCGGCAAATGCTTTCTTCAAATGCGATGGTCATACGGAATGACCGACAAATAACGATCCCGGCTGAAGAGTTGGTGCCTGGTGATGTCGTCTTGTTGCAATCGGGTGATAAGGTACCGGCCGACCTCCGGCTATTCCGTGTCAAGGGGCTACAAATTCAGGAATCGGTGCTCACCGGTGAGTCGATAGCGGTAGAAAAGATCACAGACCCGGTCACACAGGAAGCCATGATCGGCGATCGGCGCTGCCTTGCTTATTCGGGCACCCTGGTTACCCATGGCCAGGGAGCCGGTGTGGTAATTGCGACCGGCGCACAAACCGAGATTGGTCACATTAGCAGACTCGTATCGGAAGTGGAGTCACTGACAACACCATTATTACGTCAAATGGCCCAGTTTGGCCGCTGGCTTACGCTAGCCATTTTAGGTATTGCCATTATTGCCTTTGTTTTCGGTTCACTAGTTCGGGATTATGTGGCCGCGGAAATGTTTCTTGCCGCAGTAAGCCTTGCAGTGGCGGCGATCCCAGAAGGGTTACCTGCCATCATGACCGTCACCCTGGCTATAGGTGTGCAGCGTATGGCGCGGCGTAATGCCATTATCCGCAGATTACCTGCTGTAGAAACCCTAGGGGCCGTAACCGTCATTTGCTCGGACAAAACCGGCACCCTGACACGTAATGAAATGACTGTTCGTACGATTGCAACCACCAGCTGTCTATTTGAGCTTGGAGGCACAGGCTATGACCCCCATGGTTCGATACTGCGGTCAAACAGGGATGCACTCCCTGAAGACAGGTCGCTTCTGTTGGAAACCATCAGGGCTGCGGTGCTATGCAATGATGCGTCACTGGAACAAAAAGACACTGGATGGTTTGTTCATGGTGATCCAATGGAGGGGGCTTTATTAGTATCAGGCTTGAAAGCCGGACTGGAAATTGAAGCAGAGGAAAAACAATATCCCCGCATAGATCTTATCCCTTTTGAATCCGAGCATCGCTTTATGGCGACGCTTCACCATAGTCACACCGGTGATACATTTATTTTTCTCAAAGGTGCCCCTGAACGTATTTTGGAGATGTGTGATCATCAAAAAACCGTTCAAGGTGATGAGCCAATAGATAGAGATTACTGGCTGAATCGTATTGAAGAAATGGCACAGCAGGGCCAGCGAGTATTGGCTATTGCCGTCAAGCCGGTGAACGATGAACAGATGCAGCTAAACTTTAGCGATGTAGAGAGTGGGCTAGCTATGCTGGGCATGTTTGGCTTGATTGACCCACCTCGTGAGGAAGCTATTGAGGCGGTCAAAACATGTGGTGAGGCAGGTATTCGGGTAAAAATGATTACTGGAGATCATGGCGCTACAGCCCGCACCATCGCTCGACAGCTAAAACTTGTTAATACTGGTTGCGTTCTCACCGGACAAGAACTGGACTTAATGACTGAGGATGAGTTGCGACAACGCGTGCAAGATGTTGATGTGTATGCGCGTGTCAATCCTGAACATAAGCTGCTTTTAGTGAGGCTGATGCAGGAGGAGGGTTTAATCGTAGCCATGACGGGAGATGGTGTAAATGATGCCCCGGCCTTGAAACGTGCCGACGTGGGCACGGCCATGGGTCACAACGGTACAGAAGCGGCAAAAGAGGCTGCTGAAATGGTGCTAGCCGATGATAATTTTGCATCAATCGCTCATGCAGTAGAAGAAGGGCGCACGGTTTATGACAATCTCAAAAAGGCTATCCTTTTCATTCTGCCAACCAATGGTGGAGAAGCGCTGATTATCCTTGCTGCTATTTTGTTTGGTTTTCATCAACTACCGTTATTACCAGTGCAAATTCTCTGGGTAAATATGGTTACGGCTGTAACTCTGGCGCTATCGCTGGCTTTTGAACCGCCTGAACAGAATGTCATGCAACGGCCTCCACGTAATGCCCATGAACCGATGCTAACTTCTCATTTGATTTGGCGCACTGCCTTTGTCTCCGTTATTTTGATGAGTGGAACATTCGGTCTTTTTATTTGGGAGATGGAACGAGGTATGAGTATTGAGCACGCACGCACGGTTGCTGTGAACACATTGGTTGTGTTCGAGATATTTTATCTATTTAACTCTCGTTATATCAAAGCCTCTATATTTAACTGGGCAGGATTAACAGGTAATCGTTATGTGCTCATAGCCGTTACTCTACTGATCATTTTCCAGTTAGGTTTTACCTACCTTGAGCCGATGCAGTCATTATTCGGTACTACTGTAATCGGCTTCAATATATGGCTGCGCATTCTACTCGTCTCCTCCTCGGTGTTATTTTTGGTTGAGCTGGAAAAATATTTTGTGCGTCGTGCAGAGTTAATTAAATAATGGGCAGCAACGTAGTCTATTGATTGAAAATAAACATAAGATGATTGTCTCGATTGAAGGGTAATGATATGCAACGGTTCAAAAATATTCTTTGTGCTGTTAGCGCTGGCCTGAAAGACAACGCTGCTCGAACGTATCCTGTCGCCTAAAGATCTCCAGGCAAAGATAGTCGTGGAGCATCGGAAGAGACTAGAAGACTTGGTTGCACCCTTTAGCAGAAAGGCCATTGCGCCTGCGCTTGTTAGCGGTATGACTCACAACCACTATTCCATTGTGCGATATTCTAGTATGAGGCGTATAAGCTCATGATCACTTGTCGACGATGCTAGCGAGTCATTAAATGATGCTCTCTGTGGCAAGTGAATGTTAAATTTGGCCCGCAAAATCTCCTGCACTTGCTCATCGACAGCGGGGTCAAACTCTGTTCCTGCATAAACGCATATGCGTTGATGAATAAAATCTTTATTTGCCATGAATAGCCTGTCTCTTGTTTGATATTAAATTGCTGCTTCAATACTGAATGCTGTCAACCGCGGATGATAGGAATACTGGCGTCCTAATATGTAGGCACCCGATCTCAGGGGGCCAAACATCGACATTGCCAGAATTTTTTATAAAATATTGGGTTGGGGCATTTTTCGGATGGAATTGCCTATCATAACCCCTCTTCCTTAAATGACCGAACTACATTTCGACCAACAGCGTCACTCCATATCGGGCGAGTATAGACCATATCGAGCCATACCATTTAGCTTGGCCCGCTTATACAACGCCGCTTGCATTTGTTTCGCATTAGCGGCATCGCCTTGCCAGGCGATCAAAGCTGGATGCTGCAAAGCGCGACCATAAGAAAAGCTTAGCTCCCATGGATGTGGCCCTATTTGATTCATCGCATTCAAATATCTGGTTGAAGCTTCGTCCGACAACCCACCGGAAAGAAAGTGAATCGAGGGAACTGCCGCAGGCACTGTTCTTCTTAAAACCTGAACTGTCTCGTGAGCGATTTGTTCAGACGTCATTTGTTTTGCACAGTCTTTACCCGGCACAATCATATTGGGTTTTAAGAGCATATGTTCCAGCGACACCCCCTCCTTCACCAGCGCCTGGAACACCGCATGCTGCACGGCTTCTGTCACTTTGGCACAGGTCTCTATGCTGTGGTCGCCATCCATCAGTACCTCGGGCTCGACAATCGGAACCAAGCCTGCCTGCTGACAAATCCTGGCATAGCAGGCTAACACCCGGGCATTTTCATCAATCGCCAATGAACTTGGCGTGCACTCAGAAATGGTATAGACATCGCGCCACTTGGCAAATTGCGCACCTTGCTCTTTATAGCGATCTAAACGTTCCGCCAAACCGTCTAAACCCACAGTAATTTCATCGCCAGGCTCACCGCCATCGAGAGGAATTTTTCCTTTATCAACCTTTATGCCGGGCACGATGCCCTGTTTAATCAACAGTTCAGGCAAGGGGACACCACGGTCGTCACGTTGACTTAATGTTTCTTCAAACAAAATAACCCCACTGATAAATTCACCGAGACCCGGGGTTGAAAACAATAGGCTGCGATAAGCACGGCGATGTTCTTCCGTCGACTCTACCCCTATGGCATCAAACCGTTTAGCGATTGTCGGGCTACTTTCATCTGCAGCCAGAATACCTTTACCTTTCGCCGCTAATGCATCGACGGTTGCCTGAAGCTGTTGAACACTATTCATAGCTATTTCCTTGTTACTCATGAACAAAGTCTAGGCAACAACTCTCCAGTACGCATACTTGTTCAAGACCCACGGCTAAAACTATTTAGCCCGACACTGCTGCCCTCTTGCGTATTGCCCCAGCACATCGACAGACCTCACCTATCTGGTGCACAATCTTTACCCTTAGTCTGAAATACTATCTATTTCAGCTAGGTAATTGTGCTAAAGCAAACCTATGCCTCTACTTCTCAGCTAACCTGAAATGACATAGAAGACTAAAAACGCCCATGACTAACACTAAAACTCAATCGACAAAATATCCAAACGACACAGTTGATCCGCGTATTGAACAAGCACTCAATGACGTGGATCGCCGCGCCTTTGTGAACTGTGAGCAAGATGGTCTCGTCGTGGGTAGAAGTATTCCTTCTACTGAAACTCTCCGTCATATCTTTAGTGTGCTGAAGCTCACCGCCAATCCCAAAATCTTACAAATCGGGGTTGGTCTCGGTTATACCAGTGCGGTTCTGTCCCATATTGCCCGACAGGTTATCGGTATCGAAAAATCTGCATCACTGGCCGATGTAGCCATGGAAAAGCTGAGTAAGCTCAACCTCGGCAATGTGGTGATCTACCACGGTGAAGGTTCTGATGGCGCACCACAAGAGGCTCCGTTCGATATTGTTGTTGTCTCCACCCCCAATGTTGAAGATAAGTCGGATCTGTTTAAACAGCTGACCCCCTTTGGCCAGATGATCTGTGTAGAGTGTGCAGACTCATCATTACTTAAACTGGTTAAGTATACCGGGGATGGGCACCACAACTACCTACGCAGCGAATACGGTTATCTCGATTTTGTTCAGAACAAGGATGAAATTCTGATTGAATTAGGCTTTATCAATGACGACATACTCGCCGAGGCACGACGCAAAGCTAAAACCAATAAAACGCTGATTATTGATGAAGTTCGCCAGCTAATTAATGTAGACGACATGGAGCTATACCGTTCGCTGTCGAAGCAATACGGCGTTGAGCTGGGCAATGTCGACCATCTGCTGAAATGGGTCGACCCAAAGATTTTCAATCGCTTTTCCCAGGCGTTTCTGGATCACCATCATTTGATTCCACTTTACACCAAAGACAATGTTCTCAAGGTTGCCACCAGCAATCCCAATGCCTCTATGGCTGAGATTCAAAAGGTGTTCCCGGATCACAAAATTGAAACACTATTGGTGACACCGACTGACTTTCGTCGCCTCTGGTCTGCCACAGACCTCTGTATGCAGGCGCAAATGTCACCGCTACAGCCGCCCATCGAGAAGCTGGAACCCGAACAAACCGAGGATTTACTGGGCAACCATAAACCCGAGGCTGGCGCACATCTAGTTTCTTTATTTGAGGCATTGTTACTCGATGCTGTCGCCGAGCGAGCTAGCGATATTCATCTGGAGCAATACAACAATATTGTCCGGGTACGTTTGCGAATTGATGGAGAGATGCAGGATATCTCTCACTACGATATCAGCCCAAGCGAGTTAAAAGGCCTGATTAACGTGATTAAACTGCGTGCCGAACTGAATATCGCCGAGCGAAGGTTACCCCAGGGTGGCCGCTCTCATTTACGAGTCGGCGACTTGCAGTTTGACCTTCGCGTTCAGGTTCAGCCCTCGCTTCATGCCGAGCATGTGGTTATACGCCTGCTGCCACAAAACTCTGAACTGATCAGTATTGAAAAACTCGGGCTGTCCAGTGTCATTGCTGAAAATTACAAACGCCTATTGAAAAACCCGGCCGGCCTGGTACTGGTTGTCGGACCCACAGGGTCGGGTAAAAGCACAACTCTGTATGCCGGTTTACAGTTGTTGGCTGCCGACGGTACGCGCAAGGTCATCACCGTAGAAGACCCGATTGAATATTCGATCAGCAACATTCAACAAACTCGCGTTCGTCCCGATATTGGATTTCATTTTGCCGATGCCATGCGCTCTTTCGTTCGGCAGGATCCCGATGTAATTCTGGTTGGCGAGATACGAGACCACGAAACGTCCCTGGAGGCCATTAGGGCCTCACAAACAGGTCACGTTGTGTTATCGACGCTACACTGTAACGACGCGGTGGATGCCATGCAGCGACTCTATGATTTGGGTGTACAGCCAAATTCATTAGCCAGTGAATTACTGGCGGTGATCGCACAAAGACTGGCCAAGAAAATCTGCCCTCATTGTCGTGAACCAGCAGAGCCTGAAGACAGAATCCTGCAAGAGGTATTCCCCTCGGGAACACCCGATAGTTTCAAGGCCTATATTGGCAGAGGTTGTGAAAACTGTAACGATACGGGCACCCACGGGCGCGTAGCTGTCGTGGAATATCTGCAAGTTAACCCTGAATTACGCAACGCAATTTCTCGCAACATCCCGGTCGGTGAGCTTCGTAAACTAGCTCTGGATTGTGGACTGGTAACCATGAGAGATAGCGCCCTCGACCATGTGATTCAGGGCAATATCCCACTCTCAGAATTACCACGCATACTACCGGAAGAGCGTATGGCACCCGAAGCCCGGTGGCAGTGGGAAAAAACATCCTAACGGAACCAACCCTTATGAATGACAAAGCGATTCAGCGACCCGCCGCAGAACAAACCTACCGCGAAGAACTAGAGCGACTTTCACGGTGTGATTCAGGTTCGGTTCCACCTGGCTGGAATTTATCGCCCTTTGCTGTCGAGAAATTTATTCTGGGCGACCGCGAACTGAACATTGAACCAAAATTTGTGGGATCTCGAGAATTGATCACACGAATTATCATTAACCTTGCCACTAACCGTGGTGCGATGTTGATTGGTGAACCTGGCACTGCAAAATCCTGGCTGTCTGAATTATTGGCCTGCGCTGTATCCGGACAATCTACGTTAACCGTTCAGGGCGGTGCCATTACTAGTACGAACCAGCTTTTATATAGCTGGAATGAAGCACAGTTAAAAAATACCGGCCCTACGAAACAAGCCCTAATCGCCAGCCCGATCTACCAGGGTATGGTGAAAGGTCAGCTGGTTCGCTTTGAAGAGATAGCCCGCTGCCCACAACATATTCAGGACTCGATCCTCTCAATTTTATCTGAACGACAAATACAGATTCCAGAACTTGAAGGAGAAGACTCCGTTGTCTATGCAAGGGATGGCTTTAACATTATCGCCACCTCAAATTCACTGGATAAAGGTGTGCATGAAATGAGCGCCGCTTTAAAGCGGAGAATGAATTTCGAAACCATCGCACCCATTCGAAATATTCATGATGAGATCGACGTAGTGGCACGGGAAGCCGAAAAGCTCATCCGAGCATCCGGCGTGGAGGTAACGCCCTCGCCAGAAGTCATTGAAGTGTTAGTAACGATCTTTCATGAACTACGCAATGGGCAGACACTGGATGGACGAAGCACCGATAGGCTGGCCGCCACTGTCATGTCTACAGCAGAAGCCATCTCTGTCGTGCATGCGATGGGAGTTCACGCCTACTATTACAGGAACAGTGAAATCCAGCTATCTGATTTAGTAAACTTTTTAATGGGTGCGGCACTAAAGGACAACAAAGAAGATAAACGCCGAATGAAGCACTATTTTGAAACAGAGGTCTCTCTCAAAAAAGGCCCACATTGGATGGCGGTTTACGAGCAACGACACCACTTACAATAGCAACGATCAACCCCACCTCTTTTAGAAACTAGAATACAGACCGGTGGCATAACAAAGGCAACCAACTCCAGAATTTTTTGTGTCTTATACACTTTCGCCCCTCCAAATCTTCGATACTCATCCGGGCAATACCGGACTAAACTCTACAAGACGCCCGCCAGCTAAATATTTTTACTTCTTTTCTCAAAAAACATGGCACGCGTGTTGCAGCATCAATAATTAAGGAACGTATCTTCGACTAGAAACCAACGGCCGAAAAGGTCTGAGAGCAAAGTAGATGAACAAAAGCTGGAAGAACTATGATCCAGGCTCCTTCTTCGATGAGCTGATAACCCCAAACGGCAAACCCCGCGTAGCTGCCCGACCTCTGGTAAATCTACTGCAAAACCTTTCACACGAAGAATTATCAAACTGCCGTTCTGCGGCAGAGCTTGCCATCCGCGATATGGGTATCTCTTTTACCATCTACAGTGAAGGCAAAAACATCGACCGAGCCTGGCCTTTCGATATCATTCCTCGTGTGATCAAAGCTAAAGAGTGGGACAAGGTGCGGCTTGGATTGGCACAACGCAGTCGAGCCCTGAACTGCTTTATTGATGACATATACAACAAACAAACAATATTGGCCGATGGCATTGTACCTCCCGAAATTGTCCTAAACTCCAGCGACTACAGACCCCAGTGTGCCGGCGTCTCGCCTCGGCATGGTGCGTGGGCCCATATCTGTGGCTCTGATTTGGTGCGCGACAAGAATGGTAAATTCTACGTGCTGGAAGATAATCTACGCGTGCCCTCGGGGGTTTCCTACATGCTAGAAAATCGGGAAATCACCAAACGTGTACTGCCAGAACTCTTCGAAAATTACAGTATCTTACCCCTCGACGACTACCCCTCTCGACTGCACAGCACTCTGGCTTCTCTTTCTCCTCAGGATCAGGGGCGCCCTTGCATTGTGGTACTCACGCCCGGCATCTATAACTCAGCCTATTTTGAACATGCCTTTCTCGCCCAAAGTATGGGCGCTGAACTCGTGGAGGGTAACGATCTATTCGTCAGCGATGATGATTACGTCTATATGCGAACCGTTGACGGCCCCATCCGAGTCGACGTGGTCTACCGTCGCATCGATGACAGCTTCCTCGATCCCGAGGTCTTCCGAAAAGACTCCGCACTGGGAGTACCCGGCATCATGCGCGCCTGGAAAGCAGGTAACGTCGCCATCGCTAATGCTCCCGGTTCAGGTGTCGCCGACGATAAGGTCGTGTATGCCTATGTGCCAGACATGATTCGCTACTACCTAAAGGAAGAACCCAAACTGGCTAGCGTCAAAACCTACCTGTGCACGAATGAGAAGGACCGAAACTACGTACTAGAAAACCTCGACAAATTAGTCGTAAAACCCGCTAATGAATCAGGCGGGTATGGTCTGATGGTCGGGCCCCATGCATCCAAGGCTACCAGAGCAAAGTTCGCCAAATTGATCAAAGAAAACCCGCGCAATTATATCGCCCAGCCCACGTTGGCTCTGTCCACCGCACCCACCTTTGTCGACCACACGGTAGAACCCAGGCACCTGGACTTGCGTCCTTTCATCCTGCACGGCAAGGACACCTGGGTAACACCGGGCGGCTTAACTCGCGTCGCTCTAACCAAGGGCTCCCTGGTGGTTAATTCATCTCAGGGTGGCGGCAGTAAAGACACCTGGATCGTGGAGAATAACAAATGACCATGCTATCGAGGGTTGCGGAGAGGCTATTCTGGATGGCCCGTTATCTGGAGCGTGCCGAGGATACCGCGCGGCTGATTCACGCCTACACCCATATGGTGATGGATATTCCCAAAGGGTCTGCTCCGGACTGGGACATACTGGTAAGGATACTCGATGCCGAACCGTTATTTGAACAAAACCACAGGGCCTACAACGAACAAAATGTGCTGAGGTTTTTAATCGCCGATCTGGATAACAGCTGCAGCATATACCACGCCATACGTGCCGCCCGCGAAAATGTGCGCACCACTCGGGACGTATTACCCGAGGAAGTATGGGAACACGTCAATGAGCTTTATCTCTACGCTCAGGAGTATGCCGAAAAGTCAGTTGGGCGCCGCAACCGTCACGAGTTTCTGGAAACCATCATCGCACGCTGCCAAATGATCAACGGCATGATTGTATCAACCCTACCCCGCGGCCACGCCTACCGTTTTATCAAGCTGGGAAAGCTGCTGGAGCGGGCCGACATGACCACCCGCGTCATAGATGTCGGCGCTGCGGCCCTGCTGGGTGACGAGCGCCACCACAGCACAGTGGATCCATTAATATGGGCCAGCTTACTTAAATCTCTATCGGCCATGGGTGCGTATCGCCGAGAAATAGGTCCTCAGGTGGGCGCAGCGCCAATGGTGGACTTCGTTCTGCGCGAGAGCAAGTTGCCCCGCTCGGTGAAATTCTGTCTCAATGGCATGCGTCAGGAGCTGGCCCCCCTAAAAAACAACAAAGATGCGCTTGAGCTACTGGATCAAGCACGTCGAAAACTGTCCCGTTTTGACCCGGAAATTCGCACCAGAGAAGAACTGCACGCATTTATCGACCAATTCCAGGCGAGACTAATCACCTTGAATGGCACAATCGAAACTACTTGGTTCCTGACGGACCAGGCATAAGTCACCTCTCCTAACTTTGATATAGCCACAAAATACAGCCGAACAGGCTAAAGGCGGTAAGTACAAATGACTATCCGTGTAGCGATTAACCATCGTACGTCCTACAAGTTCGACCGGCCAGTAAGCATGTCGCCACACACCGTGCGGCTGCGTCCAGCACCCCATTCACGCACGCCTATCCACAGCTACAGCCTCAAAATCAAGCCGGAAGAACATTTCATCAACTGGCAGCAAGATGCCTTTGGGAATTACTTGGCCCGACTGGTATTTCCCGAGAAATGCACCGAGTTTGAGGTGGACGTCGAAGTCATCGCGGATATGACGGTGATAAACCCTTTTGATTTTTTTGTGGAAGAATACGCAGAAGACTTTCCCTTTGAATACAGCAAACAGGTTAAAAAAGAGTTACTACCCTATCTGGAAAAGTTGGAGAGTGGCCCCTTATTTAACCAGTTCCTGGCCTCAGTAGATGTTAAAAAACGCGCCATCAATGACTTTCTGGTTGAATTGAACCAACAGGTTCAAGGTGAAATCGAATACCTGGTGCGCCTCGAACCGGGGGTACAGAGCCCGGAAGAGACGCTGGAAAAAGCCAAGGGCTCCTGTCGGGATTCCGCTTGGCTACTGGTGCAGTTATTGCGCCATCTGGGCTTGGCAGCACGCTTTGCCTCCGGCTATCTGGTACAGCTTAAGCCCGACGAAAAATCTCTGGATGGCCCCTCTGGCGCAGAGGAAGATTTCACGGACCTACACGCCTGGTGTGAAGTATTCCTGCCCGGTGCAGGCTGGGTGGGACTGGACCCAACTTCAGGCCTGTTCGCCAGCGAGGGACATATACCCCTCGCCTGCACACCACATCCGGTCTCCGCTGCGCCCATCGCCGGAGCGACGGACAAATGTGAGGTGGAATTCGACTTCAGTAATACCGTGGAGCGAATACTCGAAGACCCACGAGTAACCAAACCGTACAGTGAAGAGCAGTGGCAGCAAATATTGGCGCTGGGAAAAGCGGTCGACAAGGAGTTTGAGAAAAACGATGTTCGCCTGACGATGGGTGGCGAGCCAACGTTTGTCTCCATTGATGATATGGAGTCAACTCAGTGGAACACCGATGCGATTGGTGATGACAAACTCAGCCTGGCAAAGACACTGCTACTCCGCTTACGCGATCGATATGCCCCGGAAGGACTGCTGCATTATGGCCAGGGAAAGTGGTATCCGGGGGAAGAAATTCCCCGCTGGGCATTAGGTGTATTCTGGCGAAAAGATGGCGAGCCATTATGGAAAAACCCAGAATTTTTGGCGAGGATCGACAAAGACTACGGGCTCGATGTAAATGATGCCGTTCGATTTGGGCGCTATCTGTGCGACCTGATAGCCCTGCCACGAAGATGCTGTCAACTGGCCTATGAAGACGGGCTTTACTATCTAATGCAGGAACAAAACCTGCCAAAAAACCTGGATATACTGGCACAAAAAATTAAGGGTGATCTGGACCGTCGTCGACTGGCTCGTCTGATCGAGCAAGGCTTTACTGTTCCCTCAGGCGCGGTCATACCCCTGGAGCGAAGTACCGGCTGGCCACTCGAAGAGGACCAGAAAATCTGGCGCAGCAGTTTGTGGCCGATGAAACGGGAGAGGATCACACTGATTCCCGGCGACTCTCCCATGGGGCTACGCCTACCCCTTAACGATTTACCCGAGCTGGCAGAGAAGGCGGACAAAGTTCGTCCTCAGCGCGACCCATTTGAACCTCGCGAGGATCTGGCCAAGCGCTCAGAGATGCCTTTTTCAACATCAGATACGTCGAGCGAAGACGACGATACCTTGGGGTCTGAAGACGATGAGGAATCCATCGATTATGAAAATGTTGTGCGCACAGCCATGTGCGTTGAAGCCAGAGAGGGCCGACTGCATATCTTTATGCCCCCCCTGGAGTATCTTGAGGACTACGTTGAATTAATTGCCGCCATTGAAGAGACCGCGGTCGCGCTTGAGTTACCCGTTATTATTGAAGGCTACGAACCCCCTCGGGATCCTCGTATGCAAAAACTCTTGGTCACGCCAGACCCCGGGGTGATTGAAGTGAACGTCCACCCATCCAATAACTGGGAGGAGCTGGTCGCCACCACGACTTCACTCTATGAAGAAGCTCGTTTATCGCGGCTATCCACGGAAAAATTTATGCTCGATGGCCGCCATACCGGTACCGGTGGCGGAAACCATATTACCCTGGGGGGCGCGACCCCCGCAGACAGCCCAATACTTCGACGGCCAGACCTACTGAGAAGCCTAATCACCTTTTGGCAGCATCACCCCAGTCTCTCCTATTTGTTCTCGGGTATGTTTATTGGACCCACAAGCCAGGCACCACGAGTCGATGAAGGCCGTGATGAAATGCTCTATGAGTTGGAAGTTGCCTTCTCGCAAATGTCTGATGGCGAAGTCCCACAACCATGGCTCGTGGACAGATTATTACGCAACCTTCTAATTGATATTACCGGCAATACCCACCGGGCAGAATTTTGTATCGACAAGCTCTACTCCCCTAATAGCGCAACGGGCCGTCTGGGAATTCTGGAATTTCGAGGCTTTGAAATGCCGCCACACAGTCGCATGGCACTGGTGCAGGCACTATTGTTACGCTGCCTGGTGGCGCGCTTCTGGGACAAACCCTATCAAAAACCACTGATTCGCTGGGGCACAGAACTTCACGACCGATTCATGCTGCCACATTACATCTGGCAGGATATGAAATCTGTCGTCGAAGACCTACAGGCACATGGCTACCCCTTTGAACTGGAATGGCTGGCGGCCTTTGAAGAATTTCGTTTTCCTCACTATGGTCGAGTCCAACTGGATGACATTGAAATTGAATTGCGATGGGCCGTGGAGCCGTGGCATGTGCTGGGAGAGGAAAGTAGTAGTTTTGGTACCTCTCGCTATGTCGACTCCTCCGTTGAACGCTTGCAGCTACGCGCTACGGGGTTAACCGAGGGGAGATATATCCTATCTTGTAACGGTCGCCGCGTACCCATGCGTAGTACCGGACGCCACGGTGAATATGTAGGCGGAGTACGTTATCGCGCCTGGCAGCCACCCTCAGCCCTGCACCCGCTCATTGGTGTGCACGTGCCACTGACCTTCGACTTAATCGATACCTGGAACGGGCGCTCCATTGGAGGCTGTACCTACCACGTTTCTCACCCCGGGGGACGCAGCTACGAAACCTTCCCGGTTAACTCGTTCGAAGCCGAATCCCGACGGATCAACCGCTTTGAAACAGTGAGCCACACACAGGGGCCATTTACCCCTCGACCCGAAATCAATGCTCTCAGAGAGTTTTTCCCCAACCAACAGGCACCAAGGCCCATGGAGCCACCACCTGAAGAATCGCCCGGGGAGTACCCCTACATTCTGGATATGCGAAGCCCCCGACGGAAATAATTGCAGGGGCCCCGCTATGCCCGCTTATTTAGCCTGCTAGAGGACAACTTGTATATAATAGGACGGTTATAGACCTCAGAATCACAACGAATTTCAACAGGTAAAATGTGACCAACCCCAGCGACCCTCAGCCCCTTGGCCAGACCCAGTCCCAGTCCCAATCATCGGTGGCTGAGACTCTCGAATATCGCAGTCTTAGCGGCCTGCATGAACTGGATGAGGCCTGCGCTCAAGATAACAGCATAAAACCTCAATGGGGTTATTTGCTCAACAGCCTCCGCGACCTGGGTTCCGAGGTGCTGCGTGAGCGCGAGCAAAAAGCACGCCGCATCCTCAGGGACGACGGTGCTACCTATAATATCTATGGTCGCGAGCCTGCTCCCAGTAGCAACTGGGAGCTCGACCCAGTCCCCTATATTATCGACAGTGAGGATTGGGGGGGGATTGAAGCCGGGCTGCTGGAGCGGGCAGAATTATTCAACTTGGTATTGCGAGATCTCTATGGTCCACGCACGCTATTGCGCCACGGAGCATTACCGCCAGAAGCGCTTTTTAGCCACGGTGGATTTTTACGTGCCTGCCAGGGTATCCAATTGCCCGGGGAACACGAACTGATACTGCATGCCGTTGACATGGTGCGCCAGCGCGGCGGCAACATGTGTGTACTATCAGATCGAACCCAAGCTCCCAGCGGGGCCGGTTACGTCTTGGAAAACCGCACCGTGATGTCACGCGTTTTCCCCAGCCTTTTCCGCGACAGCCACGTACACCGTCTCGCCAGTTTTTATCAACGTCTACGCCTAAAGCTGTCTTCTCTTTCCGCCTCGGAAGAAGAGCCCCTCATTGTGGTGCTCACCCCCGGTGGCCAGAACGAAACTTATTTTGAACATGCCCACCTGGCCAACTACCTTGGCTACCCATTAGTCCAAAGTGGCGATCTGCTGGTACGCAATGGCTTCTTGTGGATGAAGTCGCTCGACGGATTGAAACGAGTCGATGTCGTTCTTAGGCGTGTGGACGACATTTTTTGTGACCCCGTCGAACTGCGCAGTGATTCGTTACTTGGCGTACCGGGCTTACTGGAAGTTGTGCGCACCAGACAAGTCGTTATCGCCAACCCCTTGGGTTCCGGAGTATTGGAAAATCCCACGCTGCTTAAATACTTACCACAAATCAGCAAACACCTGCTGGGCCGAGAACTGCGGCTGGATTCAGTCAAGACTTACTGGTGTGGAGATGAGCAAGATTTACAGTTCGTCACAGCGAACATCCGCGAATTAATTATTAAGCCCACCTACCGTGGTAGCGCAATAAAAAGTGTTTGGGGTGGCGACCTAAGTGAAGAGCAAGTAAATCAGTTACTTGCCACTATTCACAAAAAACCGCATCAATTTGTCGCCCAAGTGCGCCTGGAAAAATCCTATACGCCTGCTTTTTCAGAAGGAAAGCTTGAACCCAGGCCAACATTGCTACGCACATTTTCAGTCGCAACTGACAAATCGTATATGGTGCTCCCCGGAGGCCTTACCCGCATTAGCACACACACCCATGGCCAGGTTATCAGCATGCAGTCCGGCAGTCCCAGCAAAGACACCTGGGTTACAGCAACTGAGCCAGAACGCACCATCGTGTTCGAGACAACACCTGAAATTTCCCGGGCCACAAAGGATTCCGCCCTACTCAGTTTACCCAGTCGCGTTGTGGAAAATTTGTACTGGATGGGGCGCTATGCGGAGAGAGCCGAAGCATCACTACGATTATTACGTACCGTTTTTGTGCTGCTTAATGGCGAGGATCCCATTAGCCCCGATGCAAGGCGGATTTTGCTGCAAACTGTCACCCAGATTACGGTTACTTTACCCGGGTTCATAGATGCCTCAGATGAACTTCTAGCCTCTCCCGAGGAAGAGCTACTGTTGATCATATTGGATGACAACCGCGTGGGTAGTATCAAATCAACACTGAACGCCATGCTCTCCAGCGCAGATGAGTCCAAGGAACTACTATCCACCGATACCATCCGTGTTATCAACGATTTACGAGATGCGCTGGATGAGTTGGATTTCACCCTGGCAGGCGGTCTAACCTCAGCGCCCGAGGAGGCGCTTGATCCACTGGTAACCGGACTCGCGGCTTTATCCGGGTTAATGCAGGAAAGTATGATCCGCGGTGTTGGCTGGCGCTTTATGGAGCTGGGAAAACGTATTGAGCGTTCCCGGCAAATCATTAACAGCGTCAGGAGCCTGATGATACCCGTCACAGAAGAAAGTACCCAATCTACCCTGTTGACTGCGCTGTTAATTTCAATGGAAGTTATGATCAC
>Ga0209121_10002579_pt1 | contig 18285 bp, 16 predicted proteins | sample Cruoilmetagenom3_FD_187292 | JGI IMG/M metagenome (GOLD analysis project Ga0209121, IMG submission 187292) | Oil polluted marine microbial communities from Coal Oil Point, Santa Barbara, California, USA - Sample 3 (SPAdes) (version 2) | ecosystem: Environmental > Aquatic > Marine > Oil seeps ... | reverse complement strand
AACCGACTGCGCTGACATGATCAGAAAAACCACTATGAAAAACAGTGACCCCCCATAAAACACATTCCGCGCCATCGCCTTGGTCATTACTTCACGCATAAGGGCCTCCGATACTTCCCAGTGAAAGTCTGCGGCATCTTTGGCGATCGCGGCGGCCTTGATCCTTAACGAAAGTCAAGACGAGCCGGATTGGCGCGCTGTTTTCGCCCGAAACGGCAAGAATTGTCGCCGTTCGCCCCAGGTCGGATCTCAGGGCCGCCCCTGTGGCAATCGGAGAATCGATTCGTGCCCGTTCAGGTCTCAGCGTGCTTTTCCCGGCGGAATGGACCGGCATGCGTCAAAATATCGGCAAGGCGTGACAGAGGCGGGCACCGCCCTGCGAAAACCCTGTCTATATGGCCCTGCCACACCGCCTTGTTTGCGGGTTTTCGCGGCTTGCTCACTTTTTCGAGAGGATCGTTGACTTTTGTCAAGACGTCACAGTCCCGGGACGCCCATCTTCCACCTGCCTCACCAAGCAAACGGAGAGTGATCATGTCACTTGGAACCACCAAACAAAAAGTGCGCAGTGCGCTGGGGATCGGCTTTGCCGTGACTCTTGGCAGCGTCGCTCTGCCTGCGCTGGCCGAAGGGCCTACCCTGAGCGATGAAGCCTTCGAAAGTTCGAAGCAGCTGTATTTTGAACAATGTGCAGGGTGCCACGGCGTGCTGCGCGTCGGTGCGACCGGCAAGAACCTGGAACCGCATTGGAAGAAGACCGCCGCAGATGGCACCGTGACCGAAGGCGGCACGCTTGCCCTGGGTCAGGAACGCCTGGAGAAAATCATCTCCTGGGGGACCGAAGGCGGTATGAACAACTTCTCGGACATCATGACCGAGCAGCAGATCGCCGATATGGCGACCTATATCATGATGGATCCGCCCAAGCCGCCGGAAATGTCGCTGGCGCAGATGCGCGAGACCCGCAAGGTCTATGTCGAAGAAGCTGATTATCCCACTGAGCCGCTTCACGGTCGCAACTGGGAAAACTTCTTCGTCGTCATCGAACGTGATGCTGGTAAAGTTGCCATCATCGACGGCGACACCAAAGAGGTTCTGGCCCACATCCCGACCGGTTATGCCGTGCACGTGATCAAGGCCTCTGAACACCACAACGTCACTGAACCCGAGCAGCCTGGCCGCTTCTGGTACACGATGGGCCGTGACGGCAAAATGACCAAGATCGACCTGTGGCAGACGCCGGACAAGATGTTGGTTTCCGAAGTCAAAGTTGCCTATGACGCACGTGACGTCGCCGTTTCCGGCGATGGCAAGTACATCATCGGTGGGGGCTACTGGCCGCCGCACTTCGTCATCTCGGACGCTGTGACCATGGAACCGCTGAAGGTCGTTTCGACCCGTGGCGTGAACATCGATGGCGACTATGTCGAAGAAGCCCGCGTTGCTGCCATCTATACCACTCCGAACGAAACCAGCTGGCTGGTTGCCGTGAAGGAACTGGGCCAGATGTGGCAGGTGGACTATTCGGACCTGGACGCCCTGCGGATCGACAAGATCGACACCGCCAAGTTCCTGCACGACGGGTTCTTTGACCCGACCGGTCGTTACTTCCAGATCGCCGCCAACGCGTCGAACAAAATGGTTGTTGTCGACACGCTGGAACGTAACCTGGAAGCGTTGATCGACGTTGCCGCCCTGCCGCACCCCGGCCCCGGCGCCAACTGGATCGACCCGAACTGTGGCCCTGTTGCTGGCACCACCCACTTGGGTGTCGGGACTGTGACCGTTTGGGGTAACGACCCCGAAGGCCACCCGGACAACGCATGGCAGACTTGCTATGAAGTTGAAACCGACGGCGCCGGCCTGTTCGTTCGCACACACCCGAATTCGGACTATGTGTGGGCTGACCAGACCAAGCACCCGGAACCGGAAGTGCAGCAATCTGTTCAGGTTATCTCGAAAGAGACCGGCGAGATCGTGAAAACGATCCGGATCACCGAAACACCCGGTACCGCAGCCGTTCACTTCGAATTCAACGCTGACGGCACCGAAGTTTGGGTCTCCAAATGGAACCTGTCGGACTCGCTGGAACCGAATGGTGAAATCGTGATCTTCGACGCCAAGACGCTGGAAGAAATCGGTCGCGTCAAAGGGCTGTATGCCCCGACCGGCAAGTTCAACGTCTATAACCGTTCGAACCACGTCACCTGATGTGATCAGAAACGAACCCCAGGGGGCGGGCCAAGCGCCCGCCCCCTTTTTCATTGGCAGGGTAACTCCTCCAACCACATGCCAACTTGCGGAGCCTGGATATGACCAAGACCAGTGGCCCTGAACCGAAAAAGCCAATCTGGCGGCGGTACTTCCTGTTTGGAATGCCCCTGGCCGGGATTGCCGGCATCTTTGTCGCCGGGATCATCTTCTGGGGTGGGTTCAACACCGCCATGGAAGCCACCAACGAACTGGAATTCTGCGTCTCGTGTCACGAGATGGGGGACTTCATCTATACCGAATACGAAGGCACGATCCATGACGTGAACCGCTCTGGTGTGGGGGCTGTCTGTTCCGACTGCCACGTGCCCAAGGACTGGACACACAAGATCATTCGCAAGATCAAAGCCTCGAAAGAAGTCTGGGGCAAGATCACCGGCGTGATCAGCACAGCCGAAAAATTCGATGCCCACCGTCTGCAACTGGCAATGAACGAATGGGAACGGATGAAGGCCACCGATTCGGTTGAATGCCGCAACTGTCACCATTTCGATTCGATGATGCCCGAATTCCAGGCCCCCCGTGCGCGTCAGCAGCACATGAACGCGATGGAAACCGGTCAGACCTGTATCGACTGTCACAAGGGCATCGCCCACCTGGACCTGCGCGATCGTGCGGACCCGGATTACCTGGAGGCCCTGGAGGCCCCGAACCCGGACTTCATCCGCGAAGTCCCGCAGGCCTATCTGGACAGCCTTGCCCGCATCGAAGCGGTCGAAGCCGAACAGGCCGCCACCACCAAAGCGGAAGAAGAAGCCGCGCGCGCCCGTCTGTTGGCCGCAGTCGATGCTGCCCGCGCCGATGAACGCACGCTGGTCGAAGCCGAAATGGCCGGGACGGCGACCGAAGCCGCAGCGGGTGGCAATGTTGCCCCCAATGTGGACTGGGACGCGATTGCCAGCACTGACATGACCCTGTTCTATCCGGGTCAGGCCAGCTTTGAGTGGGTCCAGAACGGTGGCCAACACGGCGGTGCCCGTCCCTTGACCAAAGGTGGCGACGAATGCACCACCTGTCACGCCAAGGAACTGGAAGCCATCGGTCAACGTATCGTGACCGGCACGGACGAAGGCGGGCTTGAGCCCACGCCGATCCCCGGCAAACGTGGCCATATCAACGCCACGCTGCAAGCCTCGCACGATGACGAAACCGTCTATTTCCGCCTGCAATGGCCGGATGCGGGTCACAACCCCGTGCCGTTTGTTGAAGGTGGCAAGATGGACCCGGACAACCAGGTCAAGGTCGCCATGATGGTCACCGGCACCGGGATCGAACTGGGTGAACAGGTCGGCTGCTGGGCAACCTGCCACGCCGACAACACCTATATGCCGTTCGCACCGGACGCCGAAGCACTGGGCGCCGCAGGCGATGTGGTCGCGGCTTTGCAAGCTGAGGGCACGATCACCAAATACCTGACCGAAAGCCGCACCTCGGTCGAAGTCAAAGGTCGTCGTGGCAAGGCACAGGGTGGCTGGGACAAGCTGGCAGAAAGCGCTCAGATCGAGCAATATCTGGCAGACGGAACCTATATGGACCTGATGCGGGTCTATGCCGATGGGTCGTCCGAAAACGGTTATTTGCTGGAACGCCGTGTGGTGAACGACGGTGAAATGGCCGCCGAGGCCAGCCTGGGTGTTGATGGCATGTGGACCGTGATCTTCTCGCGCCCCCTGAACTCGGGTGCGCCCGGTGATGTGGCGCTGGAAGCCGGGCAGACCTATACGGTCGGCTTTGCGATCCATGACGATTTCGCCGCCGCGCGGTTCCACCATGTCACGCTGAACACCAGCCTGGCCCTGGACGACGCCGAAGCGACGATCAATGTGATCGGCCAATAAACACCGATTGCGGCCGGCTCTGTTAGATCAGGGTCGGCCGCCGTCTTTTCTGCGATGGGAAAAACCTCTAGCGTAGGAGAATGATCATGACCTCACACATCCGCACCGCCGTTTTATCCACCGCCGTCGCCCTGTTCGCGGCGTTTCCCGGTTTCGCGGGCGGCGAAAGCAATGTGGATGAAATCTGCGCCACCGCCGAAGAACGCTATGTCGAGCTGTTCGGCCATGCCTCATCCGAGGAAGACGGCGTGACGGTCGTCACCATGTATAAATACAACTTCTGCCCCGCCGCGATTACGGTCCCCGTGGGCACCACCGTGCGCTGGGTCAATGTCGACAAACGCACCAGCCACAGCGTGATCGTGCCCGGCAAGCCGGAAAGCGATCGCGCCTTTCCCGAAGAGGCGATCGAGTTCACCTTTCTTGTGCCCGGCGATCAGGATTATCTGTGCGGCCCCCATTGGGAAACGCAAAAGATGATCGGCATGGTTCAGGTCACGCCCTGACCGGCTTGGCCCGTTAAAATCCATTGAAAAATTGAGGTGCGTCAAAATTGGCGCGCCTTAACGCATGTCAAGGAACCCCTGATCCGGCTGGTCCATTTTAGCCTTGAAAAACCGGCCCGAGTCCCGCCCGCCGACGATATTCACAACCACGCGTAATCCGCTGTTGTTGTCTGTGAAACGGGCTTGTCTGCCGGTCCTCAATTGGACGAGCGAGAGATGACATGACCGGCAAAGTATTCCTGATTGGCGCAGGTCCGGGCGACCCCGAACTTATGACGGTGAAAGCTGTGCGCCACCTCAAAGCCGCTGATTGCGTGGTCTATGACCGGCTGGTGTCCAATGACATCATTGCCATGGCGCGCCCGGATGCAAAGATGATCTTTGTTGGCAAATCGCCGAAATGCCACACCGTGCCGCAGGACCGGATCAACGAAATTCTGGTCGAAGAGGCCAAGGCCGGGCGCAATGTTGCCCGCCTGAAGGGGGGCGATCCCCTGATCTTCGGCCGCGGCTCGGAAGAGGCGGCCCATCTGGCCGACCATGGCGTCGAGGTCGAATATGTGCCCGGCATTACCGCCGCTCAGGGGGCCGCGACCGTCACGGGCGTGCCGCTGACCCATCGCGGTCTGGCCACCGGTGTGCAATATGTCACCGGCCACCGTCAGGCCGACAAGGTGCTGGATCTGGACTGGAAACGCCTGGCCGACCCGGATACGACTTTGGTGGTCTATATGGGTGTGGCCAATATCGGTCAGATTGCTGTCGGTTTGATGACCGAAGGCCTGCCCGCCGCGACCCCGGTCATGGCCATTTCACGCGTGACGGCGGCGGACGAGGAACGCATGGTGTCGTCCCTGGCAACCATCGCCCAGGACACCCGCGACGCAGGGCTGCGCGCGCCGACCCTGTTCATCATCGGCCGTGTCGTTTCGCTGTATGACAGCGTGACACAGAACCCCGCCGTACAGGTGGCCCTTCATGCGTAGCCTGCTGGCCCTTCTGGTTCTGGCCGGGGCCGCCCAAGCGGGCGATGCCCCGCCGAAAATGGCCCCCGACCCCGTCGCATTAGAGCGGCTGGTCGTGCAGGACTGCGGGTCCTGCCACGGGCTGACGTTGAAGGGCGGGCTGGGGCCGGACATCAGACCGCAGGCCTTGGAATACTATGAACCCGATGTCTTGCAGACCGTTATTCTGGACGGCATGCCCGGCACCGCGATGCCGCCATGGCGCCCATTGATCACCGAGGCCGAAGCGGCCTGGATTTCCGAATATCTTCTCAAGGGAGAAGCCCCATGAAACGCGCAATTTCCATTCTGGCTCTGGCTGTTGGCCTGGCCACCCCTGCCCTGTCGGACACGATGGCAACGGGCGATCTGGGCTTGATCATTGAACGGGCCAAGGGATCGGTCATTCTGGTCGACCAGTCCGACCGCGCCGCCTTAGCCCGGATCGAAGGGCTGGGCGATCTGTCCCATGCCTCGGTCGTTTACAGTTCGGATGAACGGTATGCCTATGTGTTTGGCCGCGACGGCGGGCTGACCAAGGTCGATATCGTCACCCGCACGATTGCCAACCGGGTGATTCAGGCGGGCAATTCCATAGGCGGCGCCATTTCCGATGACGGCGAACTGGTCGCCGTGTCAAATTACGAACCCGGCGGCGTCAAGGTTTTTGACGCCGTGACGCTGGAGCTGGTCGCCGACATCCCGACGGGGTCGAAAACCATTGGTCTGGTCGACGCACCGGGGCGCAAATTCGTCTTTACCATGTGGGACACGGGTGAGACCTGGATTGCCGACATGAACGGGGCGGAGCCGGCGATCACCAAGATCCCCGACATGGGCAAGAACCCCTATGACGCGCTGATCACCGCGAACGGGCGCACCTATATCACCGGGCTGTTTGGCGAAGACGGTCTGACCGCGCTGGACCTGTGGGACGAGACCCCCGAACCCATCCGCGTGCTGCCGAACTATGGTCGCGGGCAAGAGGACATGCCGGTCTATAAGATGCCGCATCTTGAGGGCTGGGCCCATACCGGAGCCGATTTCGTGCTGCCCGCCGTGGGCCATCACGAGGTGCTGTGGATCGACGCCACGACGCTGGAAGAAACGGGCCGTACGCAGACCCATGGCCAGCCCGTGTTCGCCATGGCGCGGCCCGATGGACGCCAGGTCTGGGTGAACTTTGCCCACCCGCTGAACGACACCATTCAGGTGATCGACACGGTCAGCAAGGAAATCATCCACGAATTCAAACCCGGCCCCGCCGTGCTGCACATGGAATTCACCCCACGAGGGCATGAGATTTGGGTCAGCGTGCGCGACGAAGGCAAGGTCAAGATCTATGACACGCAGACGTTCGAATTGCTGCGCGAGATCGAGGCCGACAGCCCCTCGGGCATCTTCTTTACCGCGCGTGCGCATCGGACGGGGTTGTAAAAGATGAAACTTGTTGCTGATCCCGCCGACCGCCGCCTGCTGGATGATTTCCAGCGCGATTTCCCGGTCATCCCGCGCCCCTTTGCGCCGCTGGCCACTGAGACGGGGCTGAGTGAGGGTGACGTTTTGAAACGTCTGAACGCCATGCGTCAAAGCGGGCGGATCACGCGGGTGGGCGCCACTTGCGCGCCCAATACGCTGTCGGCCTCGACCTTGGCCGCGGTTGCTGCACCGCTGGATCGGATCGAAGATGTCGCGGCGATCATCAACGAGGAACCCGGCGTAAACCATTCCTATGAGCGCGAGGACAACTGGAACATCTGGTTTGTCGCGACGGGGCCGGACCGTCAGCATGTCACCAACACCTTGACCCGGATCGAGGCCCGCACTGGTTTGCGCGTCATCGACCTGCGACTGGTACGCCCGTTCAATGTGGACCTTGGGTTCAAGATGACCGGCACGACCCACCCGACCAACCCGCCGCCTCCGCGCCCCGCCAATCTGGATGCGATCCAGCCAGGTGATCGCGAATTGATGCAGGCGCTGTGTCAGGGCCTGCCGATTGTCGATACGCCCTATGCGGCGCTGGCCGAACAGTTGGGTCGACACGAGGATGGCGTGTTGGACCGGATCAACGCGCTGTCAGATGCTGGCATCCTGTCCCGTCTGGGCGTGATTGTACGCCACCGCGCGCTGGGATGGCGATCAAACGCCATGGTGGTCTGGGATCTGGAACCTGACGCGATCACCACCGCCGGGCCACAGCTGGCCGCCCTTCCCGGTGTGACGCTGTGCTATGAACGCCTGCCTGTTGAGGGTGTCTGGCCCTATCGGCTGTATTCGATGATCCACGCCAAATCACGTGACGAGGCCCTGGCGGTGCTGGATCAGGCCGCGAACCTGCCGTCGCTGAAAGGTGTCGCGCATAAGGCGCTGTTTTCCACCCGTTGTTTCCGCCAGACTGGCGCGATGATCGCGGCCAAACAGGAGGCCGCCGAGTGACCGCTCTTGATACCTCAAAACGCGCCCAGGTGCTGGACGACATCGACCGCGCCCTGGTGAACGCGTTGCAGGACGACCTGCCGCTGAACCACCGCCCGTTTGCGCCCCTGGCCGAAAGCCTTGGGATCAGCGAAGACGCGCTGTTGACCCGCGTGCAGGCGCTGCGTGACAGCGGCGTTCTGACCCGGTTCGGACCCTTCTTTGACGCCGCCGCCATGGGGGGCGCGTTTTGCCTGTGCGCCATCGCCGTGCCGCCGGAGGATTTCGAAACGGTCATGACACAGGTCAATGCACATCCCGAGGTGGCCCATAATTATGAACGGACGCATCGGTTGAACATGTGGTTTGTTCTGGCGACCGAAACGGTCGACGGGATCGCCGAGGCCGCCGCGCGGATCGAACAGGAAACCGGGCTGGCCGTGCTTCAGTTCCCGAAATTGCAAGAATTTTACATCGGATTCAGGGTGGCCGCATGACGCTTGATGCAACAGATCGCGCGATCATCGAAGCGCTTCAGGCGGGCCTGCCTTTGGTCGCCGCGCCCTATGCACAGGTGGCCGACGGGCTGGGTCTGGCCGAGGCCGAGCTGACTGCCCGGCTTCAGGTGATGAAGGATGACGGCGTGATCCGCCGCATCGCCGCCGCGCCGAACCATTACAAGCTGGGCATGACCGCCAATGGCATGACCGTTTGGGATGTCGAAGACGCCGCGTTGGCCACGCTGGGGCCAAAAGTGGGCGCGCTTCCTTTTGTCACCCACAGCTATGAACGCCCGCGGGCCCTGCCCGATTGGCCTTACAATATGTTCGCCATGGTCCACGGATCATCGCGTGACGAGGTCGAAGAAAAGCGTGCCGAGATCAAGGCGATCCTGGGCGATGCCCTGCGAGGATGCGACATCCTCTATTCGACACGCATCCTGAAAAAGACGGGGCTTCGGCTTCGCAAGAAAGGATAATCTCATGTTTCGTCTAACCGAATACATGCATCAACTGGTCAACCCGACCCCGGTGCGCAGGCGCCGCGGCAGTGGTCCAGTGAAACCCGTTGTGATCTGGAACATGACCCGGCGCTGCAATCTGAAATGCCGCCACTGTTACACGGTATCTGCTGACGTGGATTTCCCCGGCGAGTTGTCGGAACAACAGGCCCGTGACACATTGGAGGATCTGGGCCGGTTCAAGGTTCCTGCGCTGATCCTGTCGGGCGGCGAGCCTTTGGATCGCAAGGACCTGTTCCCCATCGCCAAACGCGCGCGCGAATTGGTGCGCGTGCTGGCGCTGTCCACCAATGGCACCAAAATTCACGGCGAAACGGCCGATCAGGTTGCCGATGTCGGGTTCGACTATGTCGGGATTTCGATCGACGGAATTGGCAAGACCAACGACTGGTTTCGTGGCGTTGATGGCGCGTTTGACGATGCCTTGCGTGGTGTTCGCGCGCTGAAGAAGCGCGGCGTGAAGGTCGGCTTGCGGTTCTGCCTGACCGAAGGCACCCAGCACCATCTGGAGGACCTGATCCAGTTGTGTGACGATGAGGGGGTCGACAAATTCTATCTGTCCCACCTGGTCTATGCCGGTCGGGGCGACAAGAACCGGGGCGAAGACGCGCATCACCTGATGACGCGCAAGGGCATGGATATGCTGATCGAACGCGCCTGGATTGCGGCTGCCGAAGACCTGCCGCTGGACATCGTCACCGGTAACAATGACGCCGACGCCGGGTATTTCCTGGACTGGGCAGCCCGCCATTTTGATGCCGACAAGGTGGCGCATCTGCGCGACCATCTGGTCGCCTGGGGTGGCAATTCATCCGGTCTGGGCGTCGCCAACATCGACTTTCTGGGCAAGGTGCACCCCGACACCTATTGGTCCGACTATACCGTCGGCAACGTGAAAGAGACGCCGTTTTCCCAGCTGTGGACCGGCAACGATCCCATGCTGGCCACCCTGCGCACCCGTCCGCGCCCCCTAAAGGGCCGCTGCGGCGCCTGCGCAATCAAGGACGTCTGTGGTGGCAACACCCGCATTCGTGCCTTGCAGGTGACCGGCGATCCCTGGGCCGAAGATCCGGCCTGCTATCTGAGCAATTCCGAAATTGGTGTGACCGAAGCCAACAGGCTGGAAGTCACCCCCTTCCGAGGCAAGAAACATGACCCGAAACACCAGTTTTTCTAAAGCTCTGGCGCTGGTTGCGCTGATGGTGGGCGGGGCGGCCCATGCCGACGCCCTGGCCGATTACACCGAATTTTGCGCCGACTGCCACGACGAAAACCGTCTGGGCGGCACCGGACCGTCGCTGATCCCCGAGACGCTGAAACGTATGCGGGGGGCCAAGCTGGACGACGTTATTCGCGATGGTCGCGTGGCCACACAGATGATCGGCTATGGCGACGAGCTGGACGATACCCGCATCGCCGCGCTGGCCGAATACCTGCGCACGCCGCTGGCGGTTGTGCCGCCCTGGGGCGCGCAGCAGATCATGGAGAGCCGCGAGCTGGACGACGATTATGTCGCTGCCGAGGCGCCCGTCTGGCCCTCGGACCCCATGAACATCACGTTGGTTGTAGAAACCGGCGACCACCATGTGTCGGTTCTGGACGGGGACACGTTCGATGTTCTGGACCGGTTTGCCACGCCCTATGCGGTGCATGGCGGGCCGAAATTCACCCCCGACGGACGCTATGTCTTCATCATGTCGCGCGATGGTTGGGTGCAGAAATACGACATCTATAGCCTGAAACAGGTGGGCCGCGTGCGCGCCGGTCTGCACAGCCGCAACATCGCCATGTCCGGCGACGGAAAATGGTTGGCTGTGGCCAATTACCTGCCCAACACGTTGACCATCCTGTCGACCGCAGACCTGTCAGTCGCCGCCGTGCATGATGTGGCTGGCAAGGATGGCACGCCCAGTCGTGTATCTGCCGTTTACCAGGCCCCGCCGCGCGAAAGCTTTGTCTTGGCCCTGAAGGACGTGCCGGAAATCTGGGAAGTGTCTTACAGCGAAAACCCCGACATGGGCCTTTTCGCCGCTGGTTTCACCCATGACTGGCGCATCGAAGGCCCGACCGCGCAGGACACGCCTTTCCCAATCCGCAAGATCACCACACCCGATTTCCTGGACGATTTCTTTTTCGACCAAAGCTATGAATACGTCATGGGCGCCTCGCGCGAAGGAACGGGTGGTTTGGTCATTGACCTTGTGATCGGCCAGAAAGTCGCCGATCTGGACTTGCCGGGCATGCCGCATCTGGGCTCAGGGATCACCTGGTCACGTGGCGACACGACGGTGATGGCAACGCCGCATTTGCAGGACGCCATGGTCACGGTCATCGACATGGAAACCTGGGAAACCGTGGATAAAATCGAAACCGAAGGCCCCGGATTTTTCATGCGCAGCCACAAAAGTTCGCCCTATGTCTGGGCTGGCGTGTTCTTTGGCCCGAACAAGGACGCGATGCATGTGATCGACAAACAGACCCTGGAAATCGTGCGTACTCTGCGCCCGGTGCCAGGCGCGACCGTCGCCCACGTGGAATTCACCAAAGATGGCAGCCACGCCTTGGTGTCGGTCTGGGAAGATGACGGCGAAGTTCTGATTTATGACGCCAACACGCTGGAGATCGTGAAACGTCTGCCCATGCGAAAACCATCCGGCAAATACAACGTCTGGAACAAGATCACGTTCGAGGAAGGCACCAGCCACTGACCGACCCTGCCCCGTGACATCAGAACGCCCGCCGGCCCCGCCGCGCGGGCGTTTTCTATTCGCGGCCCAACCGAATCTCTGAACAATTTGAAAGGTTAAGCACCCGTTTACGCCAATATGATACCTCTGGTCTTGGGTGAAATAAATGAGGTGGTGGGATGGCTGCGCAAACAAATGCGCCCATCGTCATCAAGAAAGTCAAAAAAGTGGTTGCCGGTGGCCACCACGGGGGCGCATGGAAGGTGGCTTATGCCGACTTCGTGACCGCCATGATGGCTTTCTTTATGTTGATGTGGCTGTTGAATGCTACAACAGAAAAGCAAAGAAAAGGTCTCGCGGATTACTTCGCGCCGACGGTTCCGATCATTCGTGTGTCGGGTGGCGGCGATGGTTCCTTTGGCGGGGATTCGGTTTTTACCGAAGAAACTCTGGCGCAAACGGGCCATGGCGGCTTGCCGCGCAATCCGGCGGATTCCGGTGGTGGAACCGGGTCAGGCTCGGACGGAGAGAAGGCCGGCGAAACTGCCGTTCTCGAAGAAATCGAAAGCATGATGTCCGGTCATTCCGGCGAAAGCATGGTGGGCGATCGGGCGATGCGCCACATCGTGACCGAGGTGACCGACGAAGGCCTGGTGATCGAACTGTTCGATCTGGACGGAGAGCCCTTGTTTGGTGCAGGAACCGCGACGCCGGAACCGGTCATGAGCGATCTTGCCGGTATGATGACGCGCGTGTTTGCCTTGGTTGAGAACCAATTGGCCTTGGGGGGGCACGTGCGGTCGAAACCTGTTGTTCTGGTCGAAAATGACGCCTGGGACCTGTCCGCTCAGCGGGCTGATATGGTGCGCCGCCTGATGGAAACCGAAGGCTTTTCACCACAGCGTGTGCAACGTGTTACCGGCCACGCCGACCGCGATCCGGCAGCACGCAACCCCATGGCGGCGCGCAACAATCGGATCAAATTGATCTTGCTTCGGTCGGATATCTGACACGAAACTCGATCAAATTTTATCTGTTAGCGCGCTGTTAAGGAGCGAGGGGGTAAGCCTAAGGACGATACATAATTGATGCAGCAGAAAGGCGCACCAATGACCATTTCCTCCTCGCTGAGTGCTGGCGTGGCCGGCTTGAATGCCAATGCCACGCGGCTGGCCACCATTTCCGACAATATCGCGAACTCCGGAACCTACGGGTATAAACGGGCAACCGCCGACTTCGAAAGCATGGTCATCGGTGGGCTCGCCGGGGCGGGTACCTATTCTGCTGGGGGGGTTCGAACGAACACCTCCCGCCTGATTGATGAACACGGGCCGCTGATTTCCACCTCTAATCCGTTGGACATTGCCATTGCTGGGCGTGGTATGCTGCCCGTCACACAGGAGGTGTTCTTGGACACCAACTCGGGTGATCGTCCGATGATGATGTCCACGACGGGGTCATTCCGAACCGATGCGGACGGGGTTTTGAAATCAGAAACTGGCCTGGTTCTTCTGGGCTGGCCCGCTGATGCCGATGGCACCATTCCCACCAACGCACGGGATACCAGTGCAGGACTGGAACCGATTGTCATCAATGCCAACCAGACCGCTGGTGATCCGACAACCGCCATGAACCTGGGCGTGAACCTGCCCGCAGTGGACACGGAAGTCGGTGCCTCTGGCGACACGCTTCCTTTGTCGGTGGAATATTTCGGCAACCTCGGCACGTCCGAAACGCTGAACTTCAGCTTTACCCCAACCGTCCCGGCCAGCGGATCTTCGAACACATGGACCATGCTGGTGAGCGACAGTGCATCCGGTGGTGCGACAGTTGGAGAATATACACTGACCTTCGATGACTCCCGCACTAATGGTGGCACGCTGGCATCGGTCTCGGTCGTTTCCGGTGGCGCCTATGACGCCGCCACAGGTGAACTGGCGCTGACGGTCGCGGGCGGACCGCTGGATGTGACGATTGGCAAAATTGGTGACACCAACGGCCTGACCCAATTGTCAGACAGCTTTGCCCCCACATCGATCACCAAGGATGGCTCGCCCGTTGGCAACCTGACGGCGGTCGAGATTGACGAAGACGGGTACATTACCGCGACCTATGACACCGGCTTTACCCGGATTGTCTATCAGGTGCCGCTGGTTGACGTGCCCAACCCCAACGGCCTGGTCTCGCTGTCGAACCAATCCTACAAGGTTTCGCCGCAATCCGGTTCCTTCTTCCTGTGGGATGCCGGCGACGGCCCGACCGGTGAAGTCGTCGGCTTTGCCCGCGAAGGGTCGACCACCGACGTGGCCGGCGAATTGACCAATCTGATCCAGACGCAGCGGGCCTACAGTTCGAACGCGAAGGTCATTCAGACCGTTGACGAGATGTTGCAGGAGACGACCAACATCAAACGATAACGCTCCGGGGTGGGTAACGGAGGTTAGAACATGACCATTGCCGGATCGATGTCGAATGCCCTGTCGGGCTTGACGGCCGCCGCACGCGCGACAGAAGTCGTGTCGGCCAACGTGGCGAATGCGCATACCGATGGCTATGCGACGCGTGAATTGGAGTTGGCGACGCAACACCTTGGTGGCGGCACCGGCGGTGTCCGCATCTCTGGTGTCCTGCGACATGTTGATCAGGCGGTCCTGAGCGACCGGATCCTGTCGGATGCGGCCTTGGGCCACGACAGCACCGTTGCGGATTTCCTGAGTAAGCTGGAAAACATCCTGGGCACACCGGACGAAGGGTCTTCCCTGTCCGGTCGCCTGGCCCAGCTCGAAGCGACCCTGGTTGAGTCCTCCTCGCGTCCCGACAACGAAGCGCGTCTGGCCTCTGTTCTGGATGCCGCAGAGGGGCTGGTCGGTCATATCAATGATGCCTCGGACAAGATCCAACAGACCCGAATGGATGCCGACCGTTCAATCGGTCAACAGGTCAAGGTTTTGAACGACGGATTGGTGCGCATCCAGGACCTGAACTATGAAATCCAGGAATCCCTTGCCCGTGGTCAGGACCCCTCTCCGCTGATGGATCTGCGCCAACAGGAGATCGACCAACTGGCCCCAATCGTGCCAATGAAACAGGCCATGCGCGACAACGGAATGGTGGCGCTGTATACGTCCGGCGGTGCCATCCTTCTTGACGGAAAAGCGGCAGAGATCGGGTTCAGCTCGGTTGGAATGATCGTCCCGGAAATGACGTTGACGGCGGGGTCTCTGTCCGGGTTGACCCTGAACGGCAATGTCATACCGACACCAACCGGTGACAATCGCAGCCCGCTGCAAGGTGGCACATTGGCAGCAGCCTTCGAAATCCGCGACACCTTGGCCGTAGATGCGCAAAAGGACCTGGACGCCTTTTCCCGCAACCTGGTGGAGCGTTTCCAAGACCCGGCCCTTGATACCACCCGCGCGGTCGGGGCAGCTGGGCTGTTCACGGATGCGGGCGCAGCCTTTGTCGCGGCGGATGAGGTCGCCCTGTCCGAACGTCTGCGCATCAACACAGCAGTTGACCCCAGCCAAGGCGGCGCACTCTGGCGGTTGCGCGACGGCCTTGGCGCACTCTCCCCTGGCGAGGTTGGCAATGCTTCCCTGCTTCAGGATCTCACGACGGCCCTGAACAGGCCCGAAGTTGGCGTATCGACAGACTTTTCGACGGCCGCCCGGTCGGCCAGCGGTCTGGCTGCCGACTTCCTGTCGGCCATTGGCGCAGATCGGTTCCATGCAGAAAATGTCATGGGCTTCTCCAGCGCTCAGAACGAGACCTTGAAAACCATGCAGCTGGAAGACGGGGTGGATACGGATCACGAGATGCAGAAACTTCTGCTGATCGAACAAGCCTATGCCGCCAATGCCCGGGTGATCGCAACCGCCGATGAAATGATCCAAATCCTGATGGGTATTTGAAAGGCGGGCTGAATGAGCAATTTGACGATAGGTGATCTTGCTGGGTCCTTCCAATCCCGCCTGCTTAGCGCCCGGCTGAAAACGGAATTGACCCAATTGGGGCGAGAGCTGACCACCGGGCTGCGTGAAGACGTCTCAAGTCGGATTTCCGGGGACTATGGCCCAATCGCCGGGATCGAACACAGTCTGAAGGCGCTTCAGGCTTTCAAGACCGCAACAGCTGAAACCGCGACCTTGACCGATGCTGCACAATTGGCATTGGAAAACATCCAGAACACAAACCACGACATGACCCCTGCCCTGATGACCGCTGGGAATTCACGCAATGCCACGCTGATCCAGACCACGGCGGTCGATGCGCGACAACAATTCACGTCGCTTGTGTCCGCATTGAACACGCGCGTGGCGGACCGTACAATTTTCGCGGGTGCCGCCACAGACGGACCCGCCCTTGCCAGCGCGACAGACATGATGACCGAACTTGTCAGCGCCAGCGCCGGGGCAACCACCGCCGCAGATGTCGCCGCCGCCGTGGACACATGGTTCGATACCCCCGGCGGGGGGTTCGAAACATTGGGCTATATTGGGTCGGCAAATGCAATGGGCCCCACCCAACTTGGCGAAGGCGAATCCCTGGGGTTGACCACGCGCGCCGATGATCAAGTGGTACGTGATCTTTTGAAATCATATGCAAAATCCGCCCTGATCGCCGAAGGTGCCTTGGCCGGAAACGTCACCGAGCAGGCAAATCTGACCGACCGCGCCGCTCAGGGCATTCTGACTGCCGACGGCGGCCTGACAAACCTCCGGGCCGGAGTTGGCTCTCTTCAAGGGCGGATCGAAGACATTTCCGTCCAGAACACCGCGGAACAATCCGCTCTGGAACTCGCCCGCTCAGACCTGATCGCAGTGGATCCCTATCAGACAGCCAGTGAGCTGGAAGCCGTCTATGGCCAGATTGAGACCCTCTATACTGTCACATCCCGCATCGCGCGCCTCAACTTTACGGATTACATGAAATGATGAAATTGCTCCTCGGCCTTTGCGCCATTCTGTTTCTGTCCTTGCCTGCCGAGGCGAATTCGATCCGGATCAAGGATCTGGTGGAATTTGACGGCGTTCGTGGCAATGATTTGGTCGGGTACGGTCTTGTCGTGGGCCTGAATGGCACCGGTGATGGCATCCGAAATGCGCCGTTCACCGAAGACATCATGGCCAATATTCTTGAACGCCTGGGCGTAAACGTTACTGGTGAACAATTTCGACCCAAGAATGTGGCAGCAGTGTTCGTAACGGCCAGCCTGCCTCCGTTCTCCCGCGCCGGGTCGAAAATCGACATCACTGTCTCAGCGATCGGGGACGCAAAAAGCCTGTTGGGTGGCACGCTCGTCATGACCCCCATGAATGCCGCAGATGGCCAGATCTATGCCGTCGCCCAGGGAACGGTCATTGCAGGAGGCGTTTCTGCTGAAGGGGACGGGGCAAGCGTTGTGCAAGGAGTTCCAACGGCTGGGGCCATTCCATCGGGTGCACGCGTCGAACGTGAAATCGAATTTGACTTTACCCAACTGCAATCTATTCGTCTTGCCCTGCGAACTGCCGATTTCACAACAGCCGAGCGGATCGAAACTGCGATCAACACAAATTATGGGCGCGTCGTGTCACGTATGCTGGACAGTGGAACCGTTCTTCTGGACATCAAGGCCACCAACGCCATTTCGCCAGCTCATGCGATTGGAGAAATCGAGAACCTTCCGGTCAGGCCTGAACGCAAGGCGCGGGTGGTCGTGGATCAACGGTCTGGCACGATTGTCATGGGGGCCGATGTTCGTATCAGCCGTGTCGCCGTATCGCAGGGAAACCTTACTCTGCGCATTCAGGAACAGCCGTTGGTCGTACAGCCCAACCCATTTTCGAACGCTCAACCAATTATTGTTCCCAGAACAGGAGCAGCCATCGAGGAAGAACCAGGTATCGGGCTTGCCGAGGTTGACGAGGGGACCAACCTATCCGAGGTGATCGCAGGCCTGAATGCCTTGGGTGTTTCACCGCGCGATATGATCGACATCCTGAAAAGCATTAAGGCGGCCGGCGCACTCCACGCGGAATTCGTGGTACGTTGAATGTAAGTGTAACCCCCCCTTTTTCATGGGGTCCGCTCGTAGAATTACGCGGCTAGTTTCAGTTTCATTGCGGGTGTGATCCCGCCGATGACCATGTTGGGGCGTTTCACTGCCCGGCAGTGGTTTGCCTGCAAACCATGAGAGGGATTGTTATATGTCCAGAGCCATTCTGTGGCCTGTTCCTGTGCCTCCTCTATCGTTTCAAAGATATTCTGCCAGCCATTCGTGCCGAACCGTGCGGTTGTAGCGCTCGATGCAGGCATTCTGCTGCGGCTTGCCCATTGCGCGACAAGGCATGTTTACATGCCTGAGAGTGGGGCTGGATGTATTGGATGTATTGGATGTGAGTGCCGCGCTTTGCGGCCCATGCCATCAACTTTCCACTGATATATTCTGGGCCGTTGTCGACTCGAATATTCAACGGTTTCCCACGCCATTCGATGATCCGGTTCAAGCTGCGCACCACACGATCAGCGGGCAATGAGAAGTCCACTTCGGTGCCCAAA